>Ga0126371_10000284_pt1 | contig 40713 bp, 32 predicted proteins | sample PanSoiMetaPlot_4_FD_110145 | JGI IMG/M metagenome (GOLD analysis project Ga0126371, IMG submission 110145) | Tropical forest soil microbial communities from Panama - MetaG Plot_4 | ecosystem: Environmental > Terrestrial > Soil > Tropical forest > Bulk soil | place: Panama | collected 2016-02-17
CGGGCGGGCATATCGGCCATGGTCAGCTCCGATGACGCCGGTGCGGCGGTCAACCTTGGACGTTTCTATCCATGTTTGCCACGGCGCGGCAATCGGCCCGCGCCTGTGCTAGACACGGCTGCCATGTCGCCCGACCACGCCAAAGCCGCCCGCGAGCTGCTCGCCTTCTATCTCGAGGCGGGCGCGGATGCGCTGCTGGGCGAGGAACCGGTCAATCGATTGGCCGAACCGGAGCCGCAGCCGAGTGCCGCCCGCCCGGCGGCTCGGGACGCCGGCCAGCCGCGGGTTTTTTACCAGGAAGCTCTGCCAAGCAAGCCTCCGCGAACCCTGCAACGAACGCCGCCTCGTCCTGAGGAGCCCGCCGCAGGCGCGCGTCTCGAGGGACAAGCAGCGCCGGCCGCACCCGAGACCGCCATCATGGATGCGCGCGCGCAGGCGCGCTCGGCGTCGACGCTCGACGATCTGCGGCGAATTCTCGAGGGCTTCGAAGGCTGCGAGCTCAAGCGCCACGCCAAGCAGCTCGTGTTCGCCGACGGCAACCCGCAGGCGCGCCTGATGTTCGTCGGCGAGGCGCCCGGGCGCGACGAGGACATCGAAGGCCTCCCATTCGTCGGCCGCTCCGGCAAGCTGCTCGATCTGATGATCAAGGCGATCGGCCTCGACCGGACGAGCGTCTACATCTCCAACGTCATTCCGTGGCGGCCGCCCGGCAACCGCACGCCGACGCCGCAGGAGACTCAGATCTGCCTGCCGTTCATCCGGCGTCACATCGAGCTTGTCGATCCCGACGTGCTGGTCTGCCTCGGCAACCCGTCGAGCCAGACGCTGCTCGGCCATACCGACGGCATCATGAAGACGCGCGGCCGCTGGCTCGCCTACGACACCGGCACGCGGGAGATCCGCGCGGTCGCGACCCTGCATCCGGCCTATCTGCTGCGCTCGCCGATCTACAAGCGGCTCGCCTGGCGGGATTTCCTGGCGATCAGGAAGGCGCTGGGGACGTAACGTCGTTGCGAGGAGGGCGAAGCCCGACGAAGCAATCGCGACCCGCAAGCGCATGTATGCGCGGAGCGGGATTGCTTCGCGGAGTTTACCCTTGGGCTCGCCGAAGGCGAGACCCGAGGGCTCGCAATGACGCCGAGGGTTCACCCCGGCTCCATGCCGTTCTTCCTGATCGACTGCACGCCGGCGGGACTCTGCATCAGCTTGATCACGTCGCGCGCGGCCGGCTGATGCGGCGAGCCCGGCGACACCGCGGCCGTGAAGGTGACGTAGGACTGGATCTCGGCCGGCAACGGACCGACCAGCTCGGCGCCCGGCACCGACAGGATGTTGGGAATGACGATGATGCCGATCTCGGCCTCGCCTGACGCGACCATTTCGGACACCGACTCGCCCGAGGTCATGGTGGTCTTGGCCTTGAGCGCATCCACGACACCGAGCCGGGCGAGCACCTTCTCGAGATGCAGCGTGCTCGCGCCCTCCTTGAGGTAGACGATCGACTTCGCGGCAAGCAGCGTCTGCTTGAACGCCGCGACGGTCGAGATGTCGGGCCTGGGCGCGCCTCGGCGCACCGCCAGCCCGATGCCCGCCTTCATCACGTCGGCACGGCTGTCGGCGACGAGCTTGCCCTTCTTGATCAGGTCGTCGGCCTGGAAATTCACCAGCACGGCGAGATCGAACGGCTCGCCCTGCTCGATCCGCCGCTTCATCACGGCGGCGACGTCGGTGAGCACGGTGAGCTTGCGCCCGCTCGAGCGCTCGTAGCCCGGGCCGATGTCGCCGACCACCATCTTTGTCACGCGCGAGCCGAATATCTTGAGCTCCTGGGCGGCGGCGGGACCAGCGTGAGCCAGCATGAGCGCGGCTCCGAGCGCAAGCGCGAGGCGATACATGGCTTTCCTCCGGCGCTACCCCACAAAGTAGAACTTGGCGGCGAAGATGACGGCGAGCACCAGCACGGCCGGCTTCACGTCGGCGAACTTGCCGGCGATGATCTTCGCCAGCGCATAAGTAATGAAGCCGAGGCCGATGCCCGTCGCGATCGAATAGGTGAGCGGCATCGAGACGGCGGCGACGACCGCCGGGCCGTACTCGGTGATGTCGTCCCAGGCGATCTCGGCGAGCCCCTGCGTCATCACGCAGGCGACGTAGAGCAGCGCCGCCGAGGTCGCATAGGCCGGGATCATGCCGGCGAGCGGCGAGAAGAACAGCGCGAGCAGAAAGAGGACCGCGACCACGACCGCCGTGAGCCCGGTGCGACCGCCGGCGGCCACGCCGGCCGCGCTCTCGATGTAGCTCGTCGTGGTCGAGGTGCCGATCAGCGCACCGAACATCGCCGCGAAGCTGTCGGCCATCAGCGCCTGCTTCATGCGCGGCAGGTTGCCGTCCTTGTCGAGCAGGCCGGCGCGGTGGGTCACGCCGATCAGCGTGCCGGCATTGTCGAAGAGATCGACGAACAGGAAGCTTACGATCACGACGAGGAAATTCGGATCGGTGATGCGCGAGAAGTCGAGCTGGAACAGCGTCGGCGCGAGCGAGGGCGGCGCCGAGACGATGCCGCCGTATTTGACGAGGCCGGGCCACAGGCCGATCGCGGTCACGATGAGGATGCCGATCAGCGTGCCGCCGATCACCCGGCGGGCGTTGAGCGCGACGATCAGCACGAAGCCGAGGATGCACAGCAGCGCGGCCGGCTGCTTGAGGTCGCCGAGGGTGACCAGCGTCGCCTGGTTGGCGACGACGATCTTCGCCTCCTCGAGCGCGATGATGCCGAGGAAGAGCCCGACGCCGGCCGAGATCGCGAGCTTCAGGTTGCGCGGGATCGAGTTGATGACGTACTCGCGGACGCGGAAGACCGAGATGAGGAAGAAGATCACGCCCGAGCAGAACACGGCGGCGAGCGCCTGCTGCCACGTATATTTGTAGGTCAGCACCACCGTGAAGGCGAAGAAGGCGTTGAGCCCCATGCCGGGCGCGAGCGCGATCGGGTAGTTGGCGTAGAGCGCCATCACGAGTGACGAGACCGCGGCCGCGATGCAGGTCGCGACGAACACGGCGCCCGTGTCCATGCCGGTCTTGCCGAGGATCGATGGATTGACGAACACGATGTAGACCATCGTGAGGAAGGTGGTGACGCCGGCGACGAACTCGGTGCGCGGGGTGGTCCCCTGCTGTTTGAGCGAGAACCAGCGCTCGAGGAAAGAGTCGCCCACCGGTGCGGCCTGGTCGGTCATGGTGCTGTCCCCCACGGTGCGCTTATCGCGGCGCTTTCCGTCTCGATCCAGCATAGCGAAGGGCCGGACCACTGCCTGCGGGCAGCGGGAGTTTTCCACCGCGTAGGGTGGGCAAAGGCGGCCACCGTCTTTCGATCGATGCAGGGCATGTGATCCGCCGTGCCCACGCGGCCAAACGAATGGCACGTGGGCACGGCGGATCAGAAGAGGTGCCCTAGATCGAGCGCACTCGGCCGCCTTTGCCCACCCTACGGCTCAGCGCCCTACTCCGGCCGGATCATGCCCCAGCCGATGCGCGCGAGCGGCTGCATGCCCTGGTTGGCGTAGCTGAAGGCGCGCGGGATCTCGGGGACAAGACCAGGAAAGCGCGCCTTCACGTCGGCGGGCGGCAGGCCCTGCTGGTCGCTGACGGGCCACACGACGATCAGGCCGCGCTTGCGGATGTCGTCGGCCGTGACCCATGGCGTGCGGGCCGGCGCGGCGAGGTCGTAGTAGCTCGGGCGCGACGGCGCCGCGAGCGCGACGAGCGTCGCGAGCCGCTCGTCGCCCGCGACGATCGTGAGCGGCTTGCCGGTGCGGCGCTGGAACGTGTCGCCGAAGAACGCGCCCATCTCGCCGGCGGGCTGCGCGCTCTTGAGCTCGACCGCGAGCGTCCACGGCACGAGAATGATGACTGCCACCGTGATCGCGGGCGGCAGCAGCAGCATGAGCGTCCAGGCGAGGCCGACGATGCGCTGGCGATGGATCACGACCGCGTCGCCCGCCGCGATCATGGCCGCGAGGCCGGAGAGGGTCACGTAGGGCGCGATGCCGCCGATCGGCGCGGACGCGCCCGCGATGGCGGCCAGGAGCGTCGCGACCACGGCGGGCGCGAGCGCCATGAAGTGGACGAAGCGCTTGGCGAAGGGATCGAGCGGGAGCCGCACGAAGGTCGGCAACCGGTCTGACTTGCGCCCCCAGCCGCCGGCGATCGCGACCAGCAGCACCAGCCCGACATGCACCGCCGCGATGGTTGCGAGCAGGCGCAGCCAGACGATGAGGTTGGTGTCGGCCGCCTCGCGCGAATGCAGGCGCGCGAGCAGCGGGCGGAAGGTGGTGTCGCCCGAGACGTCGAGCCAGATCAGGTGCGGAAAAAGCAGCACCGCGACGACGATCGCGGCGAACCACGGCTCGATCGTGCGCAGCGCGGCGCGGCCGCGCTCGGTCCCGCACATGAGCAGCATCAGGCACGCGAACATGATGAGGCCCGCATAGGTGGTGAGCATCAGCAGGCCGAGATCGAAGGCGAGCACGAACCAGTAGTGGCGGCGGCCCTCGCCGATGGCGCGCCAGAAGTGCAGCATCATCAGGGCGGCAAGTGCCGCGCCGAGCACCGACGGGCCGAAATCCGGGGACGGCACCGTCAGCACCAGGATGCCGACCATGAGCAGCACCGCGATCGCGGCCTGTTGCGCGCCGAGGAGCACGCGGCCGAGCTCGAACACCGCCCAGTAGACGACGACGATGCAGGCCTGCGACAGCAGGTAGACGCCCACGATCCCGGTGACCACGTAGACGGCCTCGGCGAGCCAGAAGGCGAGCGGCGGCCCGAGATCGGTGCCGAGCTGGAACTCATGGCCGATCGCGAGCACCATCGGCAGGTCGCCAGGCGGCGCCGAGTAGAAGATCGCCGGCACCAGCCACCAGATCGCGGCCTGCAACAGCGCCCCGAGCCAGAACATCAGGCGCGGCTGCGAGCGCAGGCCTTCGATGAAGATGGAGACGTGGAGCATCGGCCGCTGGCGGGTACGAGGTCAGAGCATGTTCCGTCCCCGGATCGGAACACCCTCCTGATTTGTGGCGCCGACTTAAGCCTGTGCGCGGCGGCGAGGCAACAATGAATGCCTAAGCATATTTCCTCGTCATGCTCGGCACCCGGGTCCGGCCTCCGGCCGGCCCGAATGTAGACTCTTGTGCCGGGCATCCACGTCTTGCTTGCGGAGAGAAAAACGTGGATGGCCGGGACAAGCCCGGCCATGACGGAGTCATTCTCATGTTATTCGGCGGCCTCGATCTCGCCGAGGTCGAGAAGCAGCGGCGGCCTGTCGCCGGCCGCGACGGCCACCGGCGAGAAGCTGCGGCGGTGATGCACGGTCGGCCCGAGCGCGGTGAGCGCGCGGAAGTGCTCGGGCACGCTGTAGCCCATGTGGCGCTCGAAGCCGTAGCCCGGATGCGCGGCGCCGACCTGCACCATCAGGCGGTCGCGCGTCACCTTGGCGACGATCGAGGCGGCCGCGATCGAGAGCACCAGCGCGTCGCCGCTCACCACCGCCTGGCAGTCGCAACCGCAGTCGATGTGGTCGATGCCGTCGACGAAGACGAGGCGCGGCCGCACCGGCAGCGCCAGCACGGCGCGCTTGAGCGCCCACAGCGAGGCCTGGCGGATATTGTCGCGGTCGATGCGCGCGCGCGAGCCGAAGGCGATACCGACCTGGGCGGTCGCGCAGATGCGGGCATAGAGCTTCTCGCGCGTCGCGGCGTCGAGCTTCTTCGAATCGTTGAGCCCGCGCGGGATTCGCGCCGGGTCGAGGATCACGGCGGCTGCGACCACCGGCCCGGCGAGCGGCCCGCGCCCCGCCTCGTCGCAGCCCGCGACCGGAAAGACGCCGCGCTTCAGCGCGGCGCGCTCGCGCCGGAACGTCGGCCGCAGCGGCGGCTCGTTGAGCGGCAGGCGCGGGCTTTTCTTGGCTGAAGCACGACTCATGCGCCGGCATGCTGAGCGGCCGAGCATGGCAATGCAATGGCGAGGGCGATGGGCGTCCCGGGATGTTCGCCTGGTGCCGACCGCCGCATCGGCGACTGGCAGTACTACAACGTGTTGAAGTTCCCTCTGTTATCCCAGTTGGCTTTGTTCTGCAATTTTGCGACTCGGGTCGGGGCAGGTTCAGCTGTTCCCTTCCCGCTCCGCGATGCGCGTTGCACGGAGCAAGAAAAGGCCTCCACTGAAATCATTCAACTTTCTAGGCTAGGTTCGTTCTGCCAAACTCGCCCTCGATCTCCTGCAGTGTCGCGCCAAAACGCCGGCGTTGAAATCATTCAACTTTCTAGGTTCGTTCTGCCAATCCGCTTCCTGTCATCTCAGAACAGGCTCAGCTGCTCCCCTCCTCCGCCGCGCGGCCGGCGGAAATGGTCCGTGCTGAGCGGCGTCGATTGCTGGTTGAGGCCGAGCCGCGCGCAGGCGGCCTCGAAGCGCATGCGGATCATCTCGGCGTAAGGGCCGGAACCGGTCATGCGCTCGCCCCACTTGGCGTCGTAGTCCTTGCCGCCGCGCATCTGGCGGATCAGCGTGAACACGTGCTTCTCGCGGTCGGGGAAATTGGCCGCGAGCCACTCGCGGAAGAGATCGCGCACCTCGAGCGGCAGGCGCAGCAGCACATAGCCGGCGCCCTTCACGCCCACCGACGCAGCCGCCTCGAGAATGCGCTCGATCTCGGCGTCGTTGATCGCCGGCACGATCGGCGCCGTCATCACCCGGATCGGAATCCCGGCCTTGCCGAGCTCGCGCAGCGCGTCGAGCCGGCGCGTCGGGGTCGGCGCGCGCGGCTCCATCACGCGGGCGAGCTTTGCGTCGAGCGTCGTCACCGAGATCGCGACCTTGACGAGGTTGCGCTTCGCCATGCGGGCCAGAATGTCGATGTCGCGCACCACGAGGGCCGACTTGGTGACGATGCCGACCGGATGGCCGGCGCGCTCGAGCACGGTCAGAATCCGCCGCATCACCTCATAGCGCTTCTCGATCGGCTGGTACGGATCCGTGTTGGTGCCGATCGCGATCACGCGCGGCGAATAATTCGGCGCGGAGAGCTCGCGCTCGAGGAGCTCGTGCGCGTCGGGCTTGGCAAAGAGCTTCGATTCGAAATCGAGGCCGGGCGAGAGGCCCATATAGGCATGGGTCGGCCGCGCGAAGCAGTAGATGCAGCCGTGCTCGCAGCCGCGATAGGGGTTGATCGAGCGGTCGAATGGGATGTCGGGCGAGTCGTTGCGGGTGATGACCTTGCGCGCGGTGTCGATGCCGACCGTGGTGGCGAAGGGCGGAAGGTCCTCGAGGCTCTGCCAGCCGTCGTCAAAGCCTTCACGCGCGTGCGGCTCGTAGCGGCCGGTCGCGTTCGACTGTGCGCCACGCCCGCGCCGACGCTCGCGCCCGACGCCAGTGCCGGTGAAGTCGTCCGGCAACTGCGGGGCGGAAGATGTGCCCGCCGGCACCGCTTGCGGCGGCGACGGCGGGCGACGGCTAGTTGCAGCGGATGAAGCCATAGAGAAACACTAGACCGAATGCAAGAACAAAACAAGAACTAATCCACTTGGCAAATTCTGGAACTTTTCTGCGGAATTTTTCATCACATTGAACCGGCAGCCTTTTCCCTCAATTCCGGTTCATTGCCGGCTGCCGCCTTATGTTATGCTGCACCGCCGCAGCCCCGCCTTGGCCATCATGCTCACCGTCATCATCCCGACCCACAACAGCGAGCGCGCGCTGGTACCCACCCTCGCGATGCTGATTCCGGGGGCGATGAGCGGGACGGTGCGCGACGTGATCGTCGCCGATGCCGGCTCGGCCGACGCGACCGCGCGCGTCGTGGACGTCGCGGGCTGCGACATCATGGTGTCGGGCGCGCCGCTCGCCGCGCGCCTGCGATCCGCGGCCGCGGCGGCACGCGGCACCTGGCTGCTCTTCCTGCGCCCGGGCGTCGTGCTCGAGCCGAGCTGGGTCGGGGAAGCGGCGCGGACGATCGAGCACGCCGTCCTGCGCGGCACCACCGAGTCGCACGCCGCAGCCTTTCGCCGCGCGACCGAGACGGATGTCACGCTGCCCCGGCAGCTGATCGCGCTCTTCGCCGCCGCCTGGCGCGGCCCGCATCCCGAGCAGGGCCTCATGCTCAGCCGCGAGGCCTATGACCAGCTCGGCGGCCACCGCGACGGCGTCGCGGATCCGGAAAGGGAGCTCATGCGGCGGATCGGGCGGCGGCGGATCGTGACGCTGCGCAGCGCCGCCACCGGCTGGCGCTGGTGATTGACAACGTCAAATAATTGGTTGACGCTGTCAAATATCCTCATCGGCGCAGGTACTGGCCATGCGCGCACAGGTCTCGACGGATGCTTCGACCGACATCGACGGGCACATCGCCGCGGTGCGGCGCTTCTCCCGCTTCTACTCGCGCCGCCTCGGCATGCTGCAGGACGCCTTCCTGCAGACCTCGTTCTCGCTCGCCGAAGCGCGCGTGCTCTACGAGCTCGCCCATCGCGACCAGCCGACCGCGACCGCGGTCGCAGAGGCGCTCGGCATCGACCGCGGGTATCTGAGCCGCATCCTGCGCCGCTTCGGCGAGCGCGACCTCGTGCGCAAGGCGTCGTCGCATACCGACGGGCGGCAGAGCCTGCTCTCGCTCACGGCGCGCGGGCGCCAGGCGTTCGCCGCGATCAACCAGCGCTCGCAGGACGACGTCGCCGCGATGCTCGCCGCCATGGCGGCGCCGGATCAGGCGCGCGTCGTCGCCGCCATGGGCGCGATCGAGGGGCTCATCGGCGGCAGGAACGGCGCCGCGCAGCCGGCTTACGTGCTGCGCCCTCCCCGCGCCGGCGAGATGGGCTGGGTGGTCGCGCGCCATGCGGTGCTTTACGGCCAGGAATACGGCTGGAGTGAAAAATTCGAGGGGCTGTGCGCCGAGATCGTCGCGCAGATGATCAGCAAATTCGATCCGGCGCGCGACCGCCACATGATCGCCGACATCGACGGCGAGCCGGTCGGCTCGGCCTTCGTGGTGAAGGATTCCGATGAGACCGCGCGCTTGCGCCTCCTCCTGGTCGAGCCGAAGGCGCGCGGCCTCGGCATCGGCAAACGCCTGGTCGACGAATGCGTCGCCTTCGCGCGCGCCGCCGGCTACCGCAAGATGACGCTGTGGACGCACAGCGTGCTTTTGGCCGCGCGGGAGATCTACCGGAAGGCCGGCTTCGTGAAGATCGCCGAGCAGGCGCACAACGAGTGGGGTGTCGATGTTGTCGGCGAGACGTGGGAGCGGGGGTTGTGAGGTTGCGCTCGTAGTGATGCGGGTCAGCCATCAGGAGACCGCGCCGCCTTCGGCCGGACGCACGCCGGGAGTATAATGTCGAACGAGCCCGGAACCACGAGAGCATCCTTGGCCAAGCTGCCCGTCACCCTTGCCGACATCGAGGCGGCCGCGGACACGATCGCCGGCTTCGTCAAAGTCACGAATTTCGACCACAGCCGGACCTTATCCGACATCAGCGGCGCAAACCTGTGGCTCAAGTTCGAAAACCTGCAGTTCACGGCCACTTTCAAGGAACGGGGCGCACTCAATCGGCTCACGGCCCTGTCCAGCGAGCAGCGACAGCGCGGCGTGATCGCAGCCTCGGCCGGCAATCACGCGCAAGGCGTGGCCTATCACGCGGCCCGCCTGTCCATTCCGGCAACCATCTTCGTTCCCGTCGGGACGCCGACCGTAAAGATCGAGAATACGCGCCGGCATGGCGCGACCGTGATCGAAGGCGGAGCGACGCTCGAGGACGCCGCCGCCTTGGCCGCCCAGCGTGGCCACGACCAAGGCTTGACCTTCATTCATCCCTACGACGATCCATTGATCATTGCCGGCCAGGGCACTATCGCGCTCGAGATGCTGGCTGCGGTCGCCGACCTCGACGTTCTGATCGTGCCGATCGGCGGAGGCGGCCTCATCTCCGGGATCGCCGTAGCCGCCAAGACGCTCAAGCCCGCGATCGAGATCATCGGCGTGCAGGCGTCGCTCTGTCCCTCGATGTACAACCTGATCAAAGGGCAATCCCTTCCGGCGCGCGGCGACACCCTCGCGGAAGGAATCGCGGTCAAGGCTCCCGGCCGCATCACATCCGAGATCGTGCGGGCGCTCGTCGACGAGATCGTCCTCGTGACCGAGCAGGGCATCGAGCATGCCCTGAGCCTCCTCCTGACGATCGAGAAGACGCTTGCCGAAGGCGCCGGCGCCGCCAGTCTCGCGGCGGTGCTTGCCGATCCGGGACGTTTCGCGCGGCGCAACGTCGGCCTGGTGCTGAGCGGAGGAAATATCGACACCCGGCTCCTGGCGAGTGTGCTCACCCGCCAGCTCGCTCGCGAAGGCCGTCTGTCACGCCTCCAGTTCGACATCGCGGACCGGCCGGGTCAACTCGGCTTGGTCGTCGCGGCGCTGAGCAAGGCCGGCGCCAACATCGTCGAGGTATCTCACCAGCGCATCTTCACGGAGCTGCCGGCCAAGGCGGTGCTGCTCGAGGTCGTCATCGAGACGCGCGACCGCTCGCATCTTGCCTCGACCATCGAGGCGCTGAGGGCGGCCGACATCGAGGTGGATTGTGTCGGCCTCGGGCATGAGGAATGAACGATCACCCGTCCGGGTCCCAACGGGCAGAAATCAGGGTTGAAGACTCGATATTTCAATTTCAGCGCCGGCACGCGCCGGTGATCAGCCCTCATTGCGCGGTGCGAGCTTGTCCCGCACCAGCGGATGCAGCTTGCCAGCCGCCGGGCGTCGCCGCGTCAGCGCGTGCGCACGATCGGCGAGATCGAGCCAGGATTCCGCGAGGGTGAGCAGCCGGCCCTTGTCCGCGACCGAGCCGGCGCGTTGCGCGAGCAGTACCGTCGCGGCGGCATTGCGGCGATAATCGTCTTCCTTCGACATGGCGGTATGCACGAATCGGCGCATACCCCCGCTCCAGCCGACCAACGCTGTCGTGCCTGAGAGCGTTCCGCGCCCGGTGTCCAGAAAAGATAACAAGCGATTGATCGACCGTCGCCGCGGCAGGTTCCCTGGCCGTGGAGGAACTCACCGCGGTCAGTGGGAACGCCGCTCTCGAGGCTCAATACTTGAACGCTCCCTGCACGAAGGCGCCGTAGCGCTCGCTGGAGAAGTCGATCGCCTGCCCGGCGCCGCCGCTGCCGTCGAAATGCGCGTTGCCGCGCGTATCGAAGCGCCAGTAGCGGCCGCCGACGCCGAGGCTGAAGTGGTCCGTCACCAGGTAGCTCACGATCGCCTCGAGCTGGATGCCGGTGAAGCCGTTGCCGTCCTCCGGGATCGAGCCGACAAAATTGCCGGCGATCGGCTGCATGCGCAGCCAGTGCGAGTCGTTGCTCGAGAGCGTGACCCAGGGCAGCCAGGCGGCGTCGGCGCTAAGCTTGAACCGGTTCCACGTGTAGTCCGCGGCGACACCGAGGCGGAGCGCGTTCCAGTGCGCGTCCTCGGTGATGCCGAGGACGGAGCTCTGAATCACCGGCGCACAGACGTTCGGATTGCTCCCGGTCTGAATGCAGCCGAAGGCGTTGACCAGCTCGTGCTCGTAGAAATAGCCGATGAACGGGCTCACGCGGTAGTTCTGCGCCCACAGCACGTCGTAGCCGACGTCGCCCGCGAAATAGAGCAGGCTGCCGTCGCGCTGCGAGCTGTTGGTCGACGAGTACGGGCTGATGCCGGGCGGAAAATCCTCGTCCTTGAGGTTGCCCGAGCCGATGCCACCGGCGCCGACGAATGCCTTGGCGAAGAAGCCGGAGCCGCGGTCGTCGAAGCGGAAGAAGCCCTCGGCCGTGCCGGCGGTGAGATCGCTGTAGGTGAGGCGCGACAGCATGGTCGAGCCGTCGAAGTCGAACAGGTTCTTCGACGTGGTGCCGGTCGAATACCAGTAGCGCAGGCCGAACTCGCTCTCGAACAACTTCACCTGCGGAATGAGGCCGGCGAAGCCGTTCACGAACGCCATGTCGTCGTGGTCGAAGCGATAGTTCAGGCCGACGCGCACGATGTCGCCGCGCAGGGCCGCGCTCGAGTGGGCCTCGAAGCTCGCCGACGCGTTCGGGAAGCCCACCGTCGTGACGTTGCCGAGATCGTAATGCAGATAGTCGAGCGTGACCGAGGTCTGCGGCGAGATCGCGTATTCGACGCCGGCACCGGCGGCCCAGCCGGTGCGCAGGTCGTCGCGCGAGCCGCGGAAATCGAGGCCGTTCGAGAGCGTGAGCTCGGTCGCGGTCTTCACCGCGCCGAGCGCGAGGCCGCCGCTCGCATAGATCATGTATTGGTCGTTCGGCGCATAACCGATGCGGCCGCGCAGGGTCGTGATCCACGACACGTCCTGCTGCTGCTTCAGCCCGAAGCCGAGGCCGCTCGCCGTGCCGCCGGAGGACGCGAGGCCCGACGCCGACATGAGGATGAAGTCCCCTTCGAAGCCGAACACCAGGGCATCGATCTGATGCAAGTAGCCGGCCTGAAAGCCGCCGACGAAATTGCGGCTCGACGCCGACGTCGCCGGCGGGATCGGCGGAATGAAGCCCCCGAACGAGACGGCCGGGAAACCCGTCAAGCCGAAGTCGTTCTCGTTGAAGGCGTAGCCGACGTGAACGCCGACATAGCCGCCTTCCCAGCGATAGTAGGAGATCGGCGTCGGCGAGAAGAGCGGAAGATCGGCGGCGGATGCCGGCGATGCGAGCGACCCGGCGGCCGCGACGGCCGCGGCGGCGAGCATGGCGCGCCGGTGCGTGCCTGCACCGACCTTCGCACCCGACGCCGCACGACAAGACTTCATATCCGGCCCGCCGACTCTGCTTCGGCATAACCGTAAAGCGATATGGTTTATGATTCCTTGCGGGGGCGGCGCGAGCGTTGATTACGCAGGCTTTTTCGATGACGCGGCGCCGAGCACAGCGTGCGCCGTTAACCATTCGGCAAGTCGTGAGACGATCGCTACGCCGTCGCGCCCTTGGCCTTGGCGCGCCGCAGGTGCTCGTCGAGGCGCGGCATGATCTCGACGAAGTTGCACGGGCGATAGCGGTAGTCGAGCTGGTGGAGAAGGATCTCGTCCCAGGCGTCGCGGCAGGCGCCGGGCGAGCCCGGCAGGCAGAAGATATATGTGGCGCCGGCGACGCCGGCGGTCGCGCGCGTCTGGATCGCCGAGGTGCCGATCTTGGCGTGGCTCACGATCAGGAACAGCGTCGCGAAGCCGTCCATGCGCTTCTCGAACAGGGGCTCGACCGCCTCGGGCGTGACGTCGCGGCCCGTGAAGCCGGTGCCGCCGGTCGAGATCACGACGTCGATCGCGGGATCCGCGATCCACGCCCGCACCTGCGCGCGGATCGCTTCCACGTCGTCGGTCACGATCGTGCGCGCCGCCACCGCGTGCCCGGCCTTGGCGATGCGCTCGACGAGCGTCGCGCCCGACTTGTCGTCGTCGAGCGAGCGCGTGTCGGAAACGGTGAGCACCGCGATGCGCAGCGGGATGAAGGATTTCGATTCGTCGATGCCGGGCATTGCATGACTCGATTTTGACTCCGTCATGCCCGGCCTCGTGCCGGGCATCCACGTCTTTGCGCAGCGCACTGGGCGAAGACGTGGATGGCCGGGACAAGCCCGGCCATGACGGCGCACATTTTACTTGATCGCGACCACGCCGACCTCGTTGGCGAGGCTGTTGACGATGAGCACGTTGCCGTCGCGGTCCACGTCCATGTTGCGCACGATGTCGCCGCCGAGACGGCCCGGGATCGCCCAGGTCTGGAACTGCTCGGTCTTCGGATCGAAACGCACGATGGTGTTGGGCTTGGCAAAGGACTCGCAGTACCACAGCGCGCCTTTGGCGTACGCGATGCCATACGGCTGCGACTGCGGCCCGGCCGGCGACTGCCATTCGGTGACCTTGCCGGTCTTCGGATCGAGCCGGCCGATGAAGCCGTGGGCGAAATCCGTGTACCAGATGTTGTCGTCGGCATCGATCGCGATGCGGCGCGGCCGCGCGCCCGGGTCGGGCAGCGTCCATTCCTTGATGTTCATGTCATCATCGATGGTCGCGACCTTGGGCGCGCCGAACTCAACGAAGAACACCTTGTTTTTCGAGTCGACCGCGAGGCCGTAGGGCCGCGAATTCGGCGTCGGCGGATGCGCGAGCTTGATCGCGCCGGTCTTCGGGTCGAGGCGGCCGACGAAATTGCCCTGCTGCACCGAAAACCACAGGATGCCGTTGTGGTCGAAGATCAGCGTGTGCGGATCGCGCGCCTTCGGGTCGGGCAACGGATATTCGGTGATCTTGCCGGTCTTCGGATCGAGCTTGCCGATCAGCCCGGCGAAGTTGCCGGTGAACCAGATGTTGCCGTCCTTGTCCTCCACGAGCCCGTGCGGCGCTGTCATCGGGCGCTCGATGGGATATTCCTTGAACTCGCCGGTCCTGGGATCGAGGCGACCGATGAGGTTGGCGAGTTGGCCCGAGTACCAGATGCTGCCGTCGCGCCCCTTCGCGGGATCATGCGGGCGCTCGCCCGGCTTCGGCAGCGGCCACTCGTTGATCGTCACCTGCACGGCGCCCGGAATGATCTTCGCGGGCGGCCGGTTACGCTCGGGAAAATTCTTGACCAGGTAGGCTTTGACGACCGGCCACTCCTTGGCATCCACGGGCGCGCCGAAGTTCTGCATCATGTGCTCGATCGTGTCCCAGCCTTCCGGCGTGTAGCCGGCCTTCACGCGGTTCGCCGCATGGCACGTGTTGCAGGTGGTGGTGACGATTTCCCTGCCGGGCCCGTCGGGGAAATCCTTCGGGTTGACCGGCGCGGGCATTTGCGCCGACGCGGGAAGCGCGAGGCCGACGAGCGCGAGAACCGGAATCAGCAATGTGCGGGCCATAGGGTGCCTTTCGGGTTGCGCGCAGCTTCGCAAGCGCGGACCGCTGGCGCAAGTCGGCGGTGCTCCGAATTCACGCGGCGTCGCGCTCCTCCGGCGGTTTGATATGGCGAAATGAGATGAGCAGCGCCGCGTCGTAGGCGATCTTGAGCACGCCGCAGATGACGAGCGGCAGGCCCGACCAGGGCGTGCCGAGCATGAGCCCGGCAAGCGCGGGGCTCAGCGAGGACGCGAGGCTGCGCGGCACCGTGGTGATGCTCGCGGCGGCGGGCCACTCCTCCGGCGTCACCACCGCCATCACGTAGGAAGTGCGGGTCGGCACGTCCATCTGCGAGAGCGCCGCGCGCACGAGCAGCAGCACGAGCACCACGGTCAGGTTCGGCGCGAACGCCGCCGCGATCACGCACAGGCTCGACGTCCCGTGGGTGTAGACCATGGTGTTGATGAGGCCGATGCGTTTGGCGAGCCACGCGGCGGCGGGAAACGAGAAGGCGGCGAGCACGCCCGTGCCGAAGAAGAAGGTGCTGGCGGCGGAGAGCGAGAGGCCGAAGCGCTCGAACAGCCACAGCGCCAGCAGCGACTGCACCACGAAGCCGCCCGCGAAGGCATCGATGCTGAATAGCGCGGCCAGTTTGTAGACGACGCCACGCGACTTGCCCAATCGAGCTGGCGCGTGTTCTTTTCGGCGAACCGGTGACCACGTCGCCGGAACACACGCGGGCGGCGCGCTCGGCGGCTTCGCCTCGGCATGCTGGGCGCGCGGCAGCGCGCGATAGCAGGCGACGCCGACGAGCCCGAGCACGGCGTAGAGATAGAGCATCGCCTGCAGCGCCGGCAGCGCGCCGATGCCGAACGCGCGCAACAGGTCGGGCAATGCTGCCGCGAGCGCGCCGGCCGCGGTCGCGATCGCGCCGATCAGGCTGTAGCGGGCAAACACCTTGGTGCGGTCGGTGTCGGTCGCCTCGCGCGCCAGCACGGTGTGCTCGATCGGCACCAGCGGGCCCATGTCGCCCGTTGCCGGGTTCATGGTGCCGACGAAGGCGACGAGGAGGATCAGCACGATGTGGTGCGCGTTGGGCATCGTGAGCCCGGTCGCGGCCATCAGCAGCGCGCCGGCGATCAACAGGCTGCGCAGGTCAAAGCGCGGCGCAAGCCAGCCGACCGACAGCGTGAGCAGCGCCGATCCGAGGAGCGCGGTCGTTGCGACGACGCCGAACTGCGACGGGCTGTAGCCGATCGCGGTCAGGTAGGCGGGCAGAATGATGACCGCGAAGCCGTCGCCGAAATTGCGCGCCGCGCGCGCCGCCAGGATGAGCCGCAGGTCGCGCCGGCGCGCCGCGGCCCGCTCCGCGGGTTCAGCCTGAGGGATCGATGTCTCGAGGGCGTGCACGCGCAATCGGTATCAGCACGCACGGCGAGATCAAGGGTGAGTTGAGCACGGCGGCGGCTCTCCTTCTCCCCGCTTGCAGGGAGAAGGTCGGGATGAGGGGGCGCTTCTGCAAATTCCGACGTCGCGATTCGTGGAGAGCCCCCCTCACCCCGCCCCTTTCCCCGCTTGCGGGGGGAGGGAGCGCGCGCGCACTGCCTTCCTTACAAGCTGCTCGCGCCGAACGTATCGCAGGCCGACACGCTGCCTTGCTCGAGGCCCCTGGTGAACCAGCGCTGGCGCTGGGCGCCGCTGCCATGGGTGAAGCTGTCGGGCACGACGCGGCCGGTCGCCTTGCGCTCGAGGGTGTCGTCGCCGATCGCGGATGCGGTCTGCAGCGCGGCCGCGACATCGCTCTGATCGAAGAACGGCGCCTTGCCCTCGCGCTGCTGCCGCGCGTTCTCGTGGTTCGCCCACACGCCCGCGAGGCAGTCCGCCTGCAGCTCGACCTTCACCTGCAGCTTGTTCGCGTCCACCTTGCTGGCGCCACGCTGCAGCTCCGTCACCTTCGGCAGGATGCCGAGCAGGTTCTGCACGTGATGGCCGACCTCGTGCGCGATCACGTAGGCCTGGCTGAACTGGCAGGCGTTGCCGCTGCAGCCGTTGAAGCGGGTCTGGATCTCGCGGAAGAACGAGGTGTCGAGATAGACCTTGTGGTCGGCCGGACAATAGAACGGGCCCATGGCGCTGCGCGCCACGCCGCCGCAGGCTGCGTCGGTCTGGCCATTGTACATGACCAGGATCGGCGGCTGGTAGGTCTTGCCGCCCCTGGCGAAGATGTCCTTCCACTGCACCTCGGTGCTGCCGAGGACGCGCGAGACGAAGTTGCCGACCTCGCCGCTCGGCGTTCCGGTGTGGCGCGCCTGCGTGCTGGACGGACGCTGCTGCGGGTAGGACTGCTGGTAACCGCCGCCGCCGCTCAAGAGCCCGATCATCTGGATCGGATTGATGCCGAACACGCCCCAACCGATCAGCACGATCACCGCGATGGTGCCGAGGCCCATGCCGCCGCCGCCGATCGGCATGCCGCCAAATCCGCCGCCCCCGACATAGCCGCCCTCGCCGCGGCGATCCTCGATATTGCTGCTCTGCTCGAGATCTTCCCACCGCATGGTTTTCGCTCCCGAAGCGCACCGCCATCGTGCCGCCATCGCGACTTGGCAATGCGGAAGTGAATGCACCCGGCAATTTCTGCCGGGTTGTGCCGCCGGATAATGTGGGCGCGCGTTTACGTTTTGACAATGAGTTGGACGAGCGCCGCGCAGGTATCGCGAGACGTCGCGCTCCCGCAGCGATTTCTCGCATGCGCGCCGATGCGCGCCTAGCCATACGTTGGTTAAGCCGTTTTTTACCTTGGCGCGCCAGTATCCCGCCTGTCGGTTGTAGGTCCCGCGTCGCCGACTGCGTCGCCAAGAGTCAGAGTTCTGAGTCATGGTTGTACCGCGTCGCGGGGCGTCCATCAGGGCGCCCCGCCTCCGTTTCGAGTCCGCGCGATCGCCGCAGATCCTGGTGGGCGACTGCGTCGCGGCGCTCGAGAAGCTGCCGGCCGAGAGCGTCGATCTCGTCTTCGCCGACCCGCCCTACAATCTCCAGCTCCAGGGCGACCTCAAGCGGCCGGACGACTCGCGCGTCGACGCGGTCGACGACGATTGGGACAAGTTCTCGAGCTTCTCCGCCTATGACGACTTCACCCGGGCCTGGCTGATGGCCTGCCGGCGCGTGATGCGGCCCGACGCCACGCTGTGGGTGATCGGCTCCTATCACAACATCTTCCGCGTCGGCGCGCTGCTGCAGGATCTCGACTTCTGGATCCTCAACGACGTGATCTGGCGCAAGTCGAACCCAATGCCGAATTTCCGCGGCCGCCGCTTCACCAATGCGCACGAGACGCTGATCTGGGCGAGCCGCAGCGCGCAGGCGCGCTACACCTTCAATTACGAGGCGCTCAAGGCCGGCAACGAGGACATCCAGGTGCGCTCCGACTGGACGCTCGCCCTGTGCACCGGCGAGGAGCGGCTCAAGGGCAAGGACAAGAAGAAGCTGCACCCGACGCAGAAGCCGGAGGCGCTGCTCGCCCGCGTGATCCTCGCCGCCTCGCGGCCCGACGACCTCGTGGTCGACCCGTTCGCCGGCACCGGCACGACCGGCGCGGTGGCAAAGCGCCTCGGCCGCCGCTTCATCGGCATCGAGCGCGACGAATCCTACGCGGCGGCCGCGCGCGAGCGCATCGCCGCGGTCGAGCCGCTGCCGGAGGCGTCGCTCGCGACATTCCAGACGGCGCGCGAGGCGCCCCGCGTCCCGTTCGCGGCGCTGATCGAGCGCGGCATGATTGCGCCCGGCGACCGGCTCGTCGACGCCAAGCGCAAGGTGAAGGCGCTGGTGCGCGCCGACGGCGCCGTCGCGCTCGGCGACACTGTCGGCTCGATCCATCGCATCGGCGCGCTCGCGCAGGGCCTCGAGGCGTGCAACGGCTGGACCTTCTGGCACGTCGAGACGAAGGGCGGGCTCACCTCGATCGACAGCTTCCGCGCCGAGATCCGCGCGGCGATGTCGATCGCGGCGGAGTAGCGCGTCCTCCGGCAGTCTTCCTCCATATTGAATCACTCGTCATGGCCGGGCTTGTCACGGCCATCCACGTCTTTCTTGCTCGATCGCCAAGACGTGGATGCCCGGCACAAGGCCGGGCATGACGGAGGTTGATCAAATCGAACGGAAATTGCTCTAGGATCACGCCTTCACGTGGCGAACCGGGGGGATGCCATGAACTGGGTGCTGATCGGCGCCGGCGCGATCGTCGGGATCGTCGCCGCCGGCTTTCTCTTCTACCGCTCGCGGCTGATCGCGGAGCGCGCCCTGATGGCGAAGACGCAGACCTCGCGCGCCGCCGATGTCGCGGGGCTTGCGCCCGGCAGCGTCGTCGAGGTGATCGGGACGCTGCGCTGTCCGAGCCCGTTGAAAGCGGAGTTCTCCAACCTGCCCTGCGCCTGGTTCACGTCGGAGGTCACGCGCACCGTGAGACGCGCCAACAACGAGGGGAGCGAGACGTCGCGCATCCATCACAACACCATGCACGCGCCGTGCGCGGTCGAGGATGTAAGCGGGCGCGTGGCGCTCAATCTCGACGGCGCCGCGGTCGAGGGCGAGAAGGTCATCGATCGCGAGGAAACGGAGCACGACCCGCTGGGCGTCATCATCAATGCCATGCAGAACGTCAACGCGCGACGGCGCACCACCGAAACGATCCTTGCGCCCGATATCGCGGTCTACGTTCTCGGGCAGGTGCAGGCGGACCGTTCCGTGGGCAAGCACGGCGCGACGTCGAACATCTTCGTGGTGAGCAACAAGTCGAAGGAGGAGCGCTCGAAATCCATCGGCAACTGGATCACCGGGCTGCTGTGGCTCGGGATCGTGCTCGCCGCCGCCGCGCTCGGCCTCATCGGCTGGGGCCTGCACGGCTGACGGCTGACGGCGACCGCTTCCAATCCGCGCTAGTGTCCCGATTCCGAAGTTCGCAAGCTTTGCAGCGAACTCTGAGCGAACTTCGGAATCGATAAGGACACTAGCAAATTTACGATTCTAGTGCCGCTTTTGAACCCGAAGTTCGCAACCGTGCTCGCCGCGAAGACCGTGCGAACTTCGGGTTCGCGGCACTAGTGCCGCTCCGCCTCCCAGCGGCCGGAGCAGTTCGAGCTCTGTGAGCTGCCCTGCCAGCGGCCCTCGCCGCCCGACTCGGTCAACTGCCCGCTGCCCTGGGCGGACGAGCCGCCGTTGCGGACCATCACTGAAACCCGCCCCTTGGCGTCGACCTGCCCGGAGACCTGAACACCGGATTCGCCCGCGTAGTGGACGCGGCCGCCCTCGATGCGCAGGCCGTAGCGATAGGCGCGGTCGCAGGTCCCCTGATCGGTGATGATGACGACGCTCCAGGGGCCATCGAACCTCTCCACGCTCGGCGGCGCGCCCCAGGCCGCGACGGTCGCGGCCAGGACGAAGGGAATAGAGAGGCCGATCCTACGCAGCGGTATACCGATCATCGCGTGTTCCTCGACAGCCCCGTGCACAGAATCAACAACGCTCGCCCCCGCCGGGGGGGCGCGCCTGCGCGCGATCAACAAAAGTTGAAGACGCAGTAGTTTGCGGCGTCCGCGGGGCACGCCCTTGCGCAGATCGAAGGCGGCGCCAATCAGCTCACGTACAGATCGACATATTCATTGACGGCCATGCGCTCGAGCGCGGCCTGGTCGAGCGATATATCGAGGATGCGCGCCTGCTCATCTGCCGGAAAGCGCCGCGCCAGGTTGGTGCGGAACTTGGCCTCGAGATGCGGCAGCCCCTCGGCACGACGGCGCTTGTGGCCGATCGGATATTCCACCACCACCTCGTCGAGGATCGTGCCGTCGGCGAGCCGTACCGCGAGCGCGTTCGCGATCGAACGCTTTTGCGGATCGTGATAGTCGCGCGTAAAGGCCGGATCCTCGATACATTTCATCTTGGCGCGAAGGTGGTCGATGCGCGGATCGGCCGCGACGCCGTCCTCGTAGTCCGGCGCGGTGAGTCGGCCGAAGATCAGCGGCACCGCGACCATATACTGGATGCAGTGGTCGCGATCGGCCGGATTGTGCAGCGGGCCCGACTTGTCGATGATCTCGATCGCCGCGCGTTGGGTGCGGATTTTTATCTCGGCGATATCGTCTGCGCTCCTGCCCGCGGCCGCGAGCCTTTCGCGCACCGTGAGCGCGGCCTCGACGGCGGTCTGAGCGTGGAATTCCGCCGGGAAGGAAATCTTGAACAGCACGTTCTCCATCACGTAGCTGCCGTAGGCCTGGTTCAGCACGAACGGCTTGCCGCCGAACACGACGTCATAGAAGCCCCAGCGCCGGGCCGTGAGGACCGAGGGGTAGCCCATCTCGCCGGTCTTCGCGATCAGCGCAAGGCGCACCGCGCGGCTCGTCGCGTCGCCGGCCGCCCAGCTCTTGCGCGAGCCGGTGTTGGGCGCGTGGCGATAGGTGCGCAGACTCTGCCCGTCGACCCAGGCGAGCGAGAGCGCGTTGATGATCTCCTCGCGCGTCGACCCGAGCATGGCGGCGACGACCGCGGTCGAGGCGACCTTCACCAGCGCGACGTGGTCGATGCCGACCTTGTTGAACGAGTTTTCCAGCGCGATGACGCCCTGGATCTCGTGCGCCTTGATCATGCCGGCGAGCACGTGGCGCATGGCGAGCGGCGACCTGCCGGCCGCGACGGCGTTGCGCGAGAGCCAATCGGCGACGGCGAGAATGCCGCCGAGATTGTCGGACGGATGTCCCCATTCGGCCGCCAGCCAGCAGTCGTTGAAATCGAGCCAGCGGATCATCGTGCCGATGTTGAAGGCGGCCTGCACGGGATCGAGCTGGAATTGGGTGCCCGGCACTTTTGCGCCGTTCGGCACCACGGTCCCGGGCACGACCGGGCCCAGCAGCTTCAAGCAGGCCGGATACTCGAGCGCCTCGAGGCCGCAGCCGAGCGTATCGATCAGGCAATGCCGTGCCGTCGCGTAGGCAAGCGCACTGGTGATCTCGTAACCGAGCACATAGTCGGCGATGTCGGCCAGCACCCGATCCGGCGCGGGCCTGGCGTTGCTCTGCTCCGCCGGCATCACGCGACCGCGTTCACGCCGCCCTCGCGGGCTGCGCGTTGCCCCCGGAGATCTCCTCCAGCGCGAGCCCGCTGGTGCGCGGGCCGAACACGCCGATCGAGATCATCACCACGACCATCGCGAAGGCGATGAACCCGAACACGCCGCCGTTGCCGAAATTCTGCAGGAAGAAGCCGATCATCAGGCTGGTGAACACGGTCGAGAGCCGGCTGAACGAGTAGACGAAGCCGACCGCACGCGCGCGCACACGGGTCGGGAACAGCTCAGCCTGATAGGCGTGGTAGGCGTAGGACAGCATGTTGTTCGAGGTGGTGATCACGATGCCGAAGAAGATCAGCAGCGGCACCGTGCTGCCGGACTGCCAAAACAGGATGCCGCAGACTGCCGTGCAACAGGCGGCGCCGACGATCTGCCATTTGCGCTCGATCGCGTCGGCGATGGTGCTGCAGACGAGCGGCCCGATCGGGTAGACGATCGCGATGATCGCCGCATAGGTCGGGCTCTTGGCGAAGGTCACGCCCTGGGCGGCGATCAGCGCCGGCACCCAGTTGCCGAAGCCGTAGAAGCCGATGGTCTGGAAGAAGTTGAACACCGACAGCATGATGGTGCGTGCGCGATAGGGCGGATGCCAGATTTCCGCAAAACTCGCGCTGCCATGCTCCTCGAGCGCCGGTCCCGGCTCCGGCAGCGGCTTGCCCGTGTCGGACGCGACCTTGGTCTCGATCTGCGCCATAACGGCTTCGGCCTCCGCGGCGCGGCCCTGCTGGGCAAGCCAGCGCGGCGATTCCGGCACGGCGCGGCGGATGAACCAGACCACGATGGCGCCGACCGCGGGAACGAGCGCGATCCAGCGCCAGCTCGCCATGCCGAGCGGCGCGCTGTTGCCGAGGATTGCCGCAAGACCGGCGGCGACCGGCGCGGAGGTGAACTGGATCGCCTGGTTGACGGCGAAGACCCGGCCGCGCACCGCCTTGGGCACGAGCTCGGCGACGTAGGCGTCGATGGTGACGAGCTCGACGCCGACGCCGACGCCGGCAATGAAACGCCACAGGTTGATGCCGTAGCGGGTGCTCTGCGCCGCCATGATGCCGGTCGCGACCGCGTACCACAGCAGCGCGAAGGTAAAGATGGCGCGCCGGCCGAAGCGGTCGGCCACCTGGGCGAACAGGATGGTGCCGACGAACAGGCCCGCGAAGGTGACTGATGCGAAGGCCGCCTGGTCGGGGAGGCCGAACAATCCCTCCTTGGCGCTGAAGATGCCAGCGTGGATGAGACCCGGGCTCACATACGCAGTCATCAGCAGGTCATACAGCTCGAACCAGCCGCCGAGCGAGAGCATCGCGACCAGGAGCCAGACATGCCGCGTCAACGGCAACCGGTCGAGGCGCGCCGTAATGGCCGAGGCGTGTCGTGTCGACATCGCTTCCCCAAGGGCAGGTTCTTGTCGTTGGCGCCGGAGACCCGTTCCCACGTGATCTCCACTCGGACTTATCAAAGGAGGCAGCCGATCCATCTGTCAACGATCCGACCGCTCCGGCGCATGTTCTCGTCGGCTAACGGCCGTGCATTTTTGCGCTAACACGAGGCGAGAAAAGATCGATGCAGCGCAATACGTCGCGCATTCCGGCGACGCACGCCGGCAGCCTCTCCGCGTCAGGGGGAGCGGGAGAGCGGACGCTTCCGAGACGTCATCCCGCCTATCGCCGATCGAACCGGATCACCTGGCCGGTGTCCTCGGAGATCACCGTGACGCCGCCGGTGTCGCCCTGCGGCAGCGGCACGCCGTGCAGCAGCAGGAACTTCACCGAATGGTCGGAGAGGCCGGCCGGAAAACGGATCTGGCGGTGGATGATGAACTCGCCGCGCTTGTTGCGGGTGATCGCGCCGGAGTTCTGCAGTTGCATGAGGCCCGCGAGACTGGGCAGGAGGTCGTAGCGCACGACCGGCTCGGCGGCGACGACGGATTTCTCGTCGACATCGACGACGCCGCCCGGGCGCGACCGCGCGAGATCCTCGTCGAGGTCGACGGGACCGGTCTGCACGACGACGCCGTTGGTATCGCCGCGCAGCGTCAAGGTGCCGAACTCCTTGACGATCGTCAGCCGCGGCTGGGTCTTGTCGTCGTAGCCGGAGTGGATGGTGCCGGACGGAACGACGAAGGCGCCCGCATTGTGGCGGCCGACGACCACGCTCGGCTCCTTGCCGCCGTGGCGGCGCACCAGCGCGACGGCGGCGGCGGCATCGGTCGATTTCGTCTCCGCAAAGGCCTTGAAGCAATTCGTCCGCGCCACGAAGCTCACGCGCTCCGCCGGCACGCCGGTGAAGCCGATCAGCGGAGTCATGTCCGCCTTTCTGGCCTCACCCGAAGAAGCCTCCAGCATGATCGTGCCGCCCGCGATATTGACCGGTGTCTTGGCCGCCATGTTCGAGAGCCCGGCGCCGACGATGCGCTCGACGCGGTCGACCGCGCCGGTCACGCGCCAGATCGTCGGCTCCTCGGTGATGACGACGAGGTAGAGCGGCGCGTCGCCCGGCTCGATCCGGATCTCGCCGGTGCCGGTCACGACGTCCTGCGAGCCCAGCGCGACGCGCGACAACGCCTCGGCACGGCGCGTGCTCAGCACCACGATCTTGGCGGCGTCCGAGGCCTTGGGCAGCACGCATTCGGCCTGCGTCTTCGCCTCGCGCGCGGCTTCCAGCTTGTGCCGTGTCTCCTCGGCCTGGCGGCGGCGAAACGCATTGAGCTCGTCCTGCGAGATCGTGCCGTTGTTGTCGGCATCGACGGCGCGGAACTGCTCGGCGCCGAGCGCCTCGAACTCCGCAAGGGTGAGGCGGCCGTCGTGACCCCGCGACAGCGCAATGAGCGCGCGGACGCGCGCCGGGAGGCCGTACATCACATTGTAGCGGTTTGCCGTCGCGTCCTCGGCGGCATTCATCGCCTCGGCGAGCGTCACCTTGCCGTCGCCGTCCTTGTCGGCGGCCATCACGCGCCGCACTTCCGCCTCGATCGATTGCGCGACCGCGGCGCCGGGCTGGCCGCGCCGCTCATAGGCGAGGTAGCGGCGCAGCTCGTCGGCCGTGACGGCGCCGTCGTGATCGAGATCGGCGCGCAGCAGCTGCATCGCGGCCATCGTGCGCGCCTGCGTCCTGGTGACCGCGTCGTGCAGCTCGGCGTCCGCCGCGGTCAGCACCCCGTCCTGGTCGGCATCGAGCTGGCGAAATTCCTGCCGCAGGCGCTCCGTATAGGTGCCGAGCGTGGCGCCGGGCTGCAGATAGTTGAGGAATGTCTGCGCTGTCGGGTCGATGGACTGCCCGGCTGCCGGAACGGCGAGCAGGGCAAGCGCAATGGCGAGTGCGGCGATCGATCTCATTGGCGCCTCGTGCGGCGGGATGCCTGGAGACAATCTAGCCGCCCGTTGAATCAATCCTTATCGCGACGGTTGTGTGACCGACAAAGAGCGAAACAAAGGTAAACGCAGTGCTATCCGATTGGCTTAAATGCAGCGGCGTGGGTTTGCGAGCTGGACGCTCCACCTCCGGGTCAGCGGCCGGCGGCGCGTCGCGGCGGCGCATCCGCCTGCTCGGCGCGCGCCGGCCCGGGCCGCACATCGCGATAGAACTGCGGCGCCTCGCGGCGCTCGAACATGCCGTAGTCGCGGATGATGCGCACCTGCCGGTGATGCACGGCCGCGGCGCCGGCCGGCGACGCAGGCGTCCAGGCCTGCGCCGCCGCGGCGTCGCGCCATGACGCGAGCAGCAACAGCTTGCCCGGCGTGTAGATGCTCTCCCAGGCCTCGTGGTCGACGAGCCCGGCGGCGCGGGCGGCGAGACCGAGCTGCGCCGCGAGGTCCGCCGCGCTCGCGGGCGCGCCATCCGGGCGCGGGGCCAGCACCGTGACGGTCATCGCCTTGGCGTCGCCGGCCTGCGTCTCGTCGAAGCGCTGCTGCACCGGCGCGCCACCAGACACGCTGTCGGCCGTGACCTCGCCGACGCGCAGCCGATAATCCGCGAACACCTCGAAGCGGCCGCGCTCCTGCGCGGCATGGTGCTCGGCATGGGTGCGCCATCGGATCACGGATTTCTCGTCGCGCCAGATCGAGAGCGAAAGGATGCGCCCGGCGGTGCGCTGGCTCGCGAAGCGGTCGACCTCGATGAAGCCGTCGATCGCCTCGAGCGTCGGCTTGAGAGCCTTTGCGAGCGCCAGATAATCGTCGAACCGCTCGGTCTTCGGCTGCACCTCGAAGATCACCGCGAACATCGGGTCGTTCTCCTTCGCTTGTCACGTCAAGCTTGCGATAGATCAAACTCCCTCGCCTTGCTTCGGCCGAGCGCGAACCATGGACGGCCCGCGCATAATAGGGCACGTTGCCGGCGCTGGCGAACGGCCTTCGATGCCTGGGAACTGAAACAGCCAACCGAAAGAGACCATGTCGACACGAACTCGCGGCGCCGACGCGCTGGTGCGGGCGATGCAGAACGCGGGCATCCGCCGCCTCTTCACGCTTTCCGGCAACCACATCATGTCGATCTTCGATGCGGTGCTCGACGCCGGCATCACCCTCGTCCACACGCGCCACGAGGCGGCGGCGGTGTTCATGGCGGACGCGTGGGGGCGGCTCACCGGCGAGCCGGGTGTCGCGCTCGTCACCGGCGGGCCGGGGCACGCCAATGCGGTCGGCGCGCTCTACACCGCCGCCATGGCGGAGTCGCCGCTCGTGCTCCTGTCCGGCCATGCGCCCGCGAGCCAGCTCGGGACCGGCGCGTTCCAGGAGATGCGCCAGGCTGACATCGCCGAGCCGCTCACCAAGCTGTCGGCCACGAGCATGCGCGCGAAGGACATCGCGCGCGATTTCGCGGCCGCGATGCGCACGGCGCGCTCGGGCCGGCGCGGGCCCGTGCATCTGAGCCTGCCGAGCGACTGCCTCGACGGCGAGGCCGACCTCGGCGAGGTGCCGGGATCGCAGGCGTTCGCGACCGAAGCCATGGCGCTCGATGAGGCAACCGCGGACTCGATGGTGGCGCATCTTTTCGCCGCCAGGCGTCCGCTGATCGTGGTCGGGCCGATGCTGATGACGCGGTCGGGACGCGCCGCGGCGACGCGCCTGCAGCAAGCGCTGGGAATTGCCGTCGTCGGCATGGAGTCGCCGCGCGGACTCGCGGACGCGAGCCTCGGCGGGTTCGCAAAAATGCTGGCGCGGGCCGACTGCGTGCTGCTGCTCGGCAAGCGGCTCGACTACACGCTCAAATTCGGCAAGCCGCCCGCCTTCGCGCCGACGTGCGAGATCCTGCAGATCGACGCCGACGAGGAAGAGCTCGCGCGCACGCGCCGTGCCGTGGGGGAGCGGCTGGCGCAAAGCGCACGCGCCGAGCCGTTCGCGGCCGCCGAGGCGCTGGTGTGCCACGCGCAGGCGAGCCGTCCCGCGAAAAGCGGCTGGCACGACGAGGTGCTCGCCGGGCTCGCGGCGCGGCCGGCCGGCTGGGACAACGCGCGATCCGGCCAGCCCGGGCGCCTGCATCCGCTCGAGGCGCTGCGGCCGCTGCAGCCGTTCATCGACCGGCATCCGGACGCGGTCCTGGTCATGGACGGCGGCGAGTTCAGCCAATGGGCGCAGGCTTTGCTCAACGCCCCGAACCGCGTGACCAACGGGGTCGCGGGCGCGATCGGCGCCGGGTTGCCGTTCGCGGTGGCGGCGCGGCTCGCGCAGTCGCAGGCGCCGGTTATCGCCACCATGGGCGACGGCACGTTCGGCTTTCATCCGGCCGAGATCGACACGGCGGTGCGCGCCCGCGCGCCCTTCGTCGCGATCGTCGGCAACGACGCGCGCTGGAACGCCGAGTACCAGATCCAGCTGCGCGACTACGGCGCCAACCGGGTCGGCGGCTGCGAGCTGCTGCCGACGCGCTACGACAAGGTCGCGATCGCGTTCGGCGGCCATGGCGAGCACGTGACCCGCGCCGAGGAGATCGCGCCCGCGGTCGAGCGCGCGCTAGCGTCCGGCCTGCCGGCCGTGATCGACGTCGCGCTGGAAGGGCAGCCGGCGCCCAGCTTCGAGCCGATGAAGACGGCGTAGGGTTAGGGCACAGCACCCGCGCTCCCTCTCCCCGCACGCGGGGAAAGGGAGCGCGGGCTCAGTGCTTACTTCACTTCGCCGCGGTCACCTGGATCTCGATCTTCTTGCCCGGGCCTTGCAGCAGCGCCTCGATGCAGGCGCGCGCCGGGGTCTGGCCGGGGATGACCCAGGCGTCCCACACCTTGTTGAACTCGTCGACGGTGCGGATGTCGGAGAGCCAGATCACGGCGGTGAGCAGCTTCGACTTGTCGGTGCCGGCTTTTGCCAGAAAGCCGTCGATGACCGAGAGGATCTCGGCCGACTGGTCGGCGAGGCTCTGGCCCTCGGTCTTGGCGGCCGTAATGCCCGCGAGATAGACGGTGTCGCCGTGGATGACGACCTTGCTCATCCGCGGTCCGGCGTCGATGCGTTGAATTGTCATGAGATTTCCCCGGGGTTGAAGTTGAGGATGAAGATGAGTTGAAGTTCACGAAGAGGATGAAGACGCGGCGCCGCCCTACCCGCCCGCCACGCCCTGCGTGTTGACGTAGAGCGAATAGAGCGAGTGGCTCGCCGCCATGAACAGGCGGTTGCGCCAGCGCCCGCCGAAGCAGAGGTTGGCGCAGCGCTCGGGCAGCCCGATGTGGCCGATCGGCTCGCCGGCCGGATTGAAGATGCGCACGCCGTCGAGCGCCGCCGTCATGCCCCAGCCGCACCACAGATTGCCGTCGAGGTCGAGGCGGAAGCCGTCGGGCGTGCCGTCCGGGCCGGCGCTGATGAATTCCTTGCCGTTGGCGAGCTTGCGGCCATCGACCACGTCGTAGACCAGGAGCCGGCGCGGCACGGCGCGCGACTCGACGATGTACATCTTGGTCTCGTCGGGCGAGAAGGCGAGCCCGTTCGGCCCGACGATTCCATCAGCCACGACGCTCGCCTCCCCGCTCTGGCCGTCGACGCGATAGACGTTCATCGGCAGCTCCGAGGCGTCGAGATGGCCCTCGTAGTAGCCGAGGATGCCGAACTGCGGATCGGTGAACCAGATCGAGCCGTCGGACTTCACCACGACGTCGTTCGGCGAGTTGAGCCGCTTGCCCTGGTAGCGGTCGCAGATCACCGTGATCGCGCCATCATACTCGGTGCGGGTGACGCGGCGCGCGTCGTGCTCGCAGGTGACGAGGCGGCCCTGGCGATCGCGCGTGTTGCCGTTGGCGTTGTTCGACGGCTTGCGGAAGACCGAGGTCGCGCCGGTCTCCTCGTCCCAGCGCATGATGCGGTTGTTCGGAATGTCGCTCCACAGCACGCAGCGCGCATCGCCGAACCAGACCGGGCCTTCGCTCCAGCGCATGCCGGTCGCGAGCCGCTCCACGCTCGCGAGCGGCAGTCGATATTTGGCGAAGCTCGGATCGAGGATCTGCACCGACGGGTCGGGGTAGCGCTGGCTCGGCGTCCAGGGGTCGGGCATTTATTCTACGTCCTTCCTGCTGCGAAAACTGAACGGCCTCACCGCATCGCGAACGGCGCGTTGTAGGGCCCGCCGAACGGCACGCCGCCCGTCACGGTCTGCACGGGCTTGAGGAAAGCGCGTCCCTGCCGCCTGTGCTCGCGTGTGTCGACGAACTCCACCGGACCTTCCACCAGCTCCATCACGGCCACGTCGCCCGGCGCCCCGACCTGCAGCGTGCCGAGCTTGGGCGCACGGTTGATGATCTTCGCCGGGTTGATGGTCGCCATGGCGACGACCTGCTCGAGCGAAAAGCCTAAGCCCAGGAACTTGCTCATCACCCACGGCAGATACGGCTTGCCGGGCGTGTTGCCGGAAAAGACGTGGATATCCGACGAGATGGTGTCGGGCGGGCAGCCGTTGGGGATCGCGACCTCGGCGACCGTGTAGTCGAAGCTGCCGCCGCCATGGCCGACGTCGAAGATCACGCCGCGCTGCTTGGCGGCGAGGGCCGCGGGCAAAAGCTTGCCGTCCTGCACGATGTTGGTGAAGGCGCCGGCGAGGTTGGGGGCGCCCGAATAGCAATGGGTGAGGATATCGCCCGGCCGCAGCAGGTCGAGGATCTGCGACATCAACGCGGCGGTCTGCACGCCGCCGATGTGCGCCATGACGCGGCCGCCGGTGCCGGCTTTCTCGCACGCCTGGATGGCGCGCCGCAGCGGCTCGATGCCGTTCTGGGCGATCACGTTCTCAGACATGCGCACCTTCACGCCGATCGCGATGTCGGCGTTCTGCGCCACCGCTTCCGCGCAGGCGTCCACCTGGGCGTAGTCGATGTTGTAGAGCTCAGGAACGGGAAACGGCGTCAGCCCCATGTTGGCGATGTGCACGAAGGCATAGAGCCGCGTGCGCGTCTGGGCGACGATGAAACGGCGGAAGCCGGCAAAGTTGTTGGCGCCGGCATCGCCCGCCGAAACGCACGTGGTGGTACACTCGAACGGGGTGAGCTCGTCGGCCGGAATGCCGATCGCCGAGCCGTACGGGTAGACGTGGCAATGCAGGTCGACCAGGCCAGGCGTGACCAGCTTGCCGCCGGCGTCGAGCAGATGCAGCGCGCGGGCGGCCGGAATATCCCCTTCGACCGCCTCGATCACGCCGTAGCGGATGCCGATGTCGCGCCGGCCGCGCAGACCCTGGCTCGGATCGAGCACGTCGCCGCCTTTGATGACGAGATCGAACTTGTCGTTCGGCCCCATGGCGGCGAGCGCGCGCTCGCCGTGGGCCGCCAATGCGAGCGCGCCGGCGCCAGCGCCGGCCAGCATGCGACGCCGTGAAATACGCATGACGTCCTCCCCGTGTCGCCGCGGTTCGGGCGACCGCGGACGCCGCAGTCTATCATTTCGACGAGTGCCCCGCTTCCGAAGTTCGTGATACGTCGCAGCGATCTCCGACACGAACTTCGGAAGCCAGAGGGGCACTCGCAGGTACATCATTCCGGTGCCGCTTATCGATTTGACGTTCCTGAATGAGGTTGCTGCAGGTGGTGCAGGAACGTCAAATCGGCGGCACTAGCGCGCGCGACCACCATCGCGCAGCGCGTGGGCGATCACCTTGCGCATCACGTTGGGCAGCGCCGCGTCGGCGATCTCTCCCGGCGCAATCCATCGCATTCCGGCCGGCGCCTTGGCGGCGGCGCCGACCCGCGCGTGATGCACCACGAGTTCGAGCGGAAAATGCGTGAACACATGCTGCACCACGCCGGGCACCCGCCGCCAGCTCCCGCGCGCGAGGCGCGGCGCCGCGACGAGCGCGTCGCTCTCGTCGAAATCATGCGTCCACGCGCTGGTCGGCACCTCCGTCATCCCGCCGAGCAGGCCCTTGGTCGGCCGCGTGCGCACGAGCAGATGGCCATCGGCGCGCTGTACCACGAAGGCGACGCCGCGGCGCAGCTTGCCCTCGCGCTTCGCGGCCTTGCGCGGGAAGGTCTCGGCGTCGCCGCGCGCCCGCGCCGCGCACGGCTCGTGCCACGGGCAGAGCGCGCAGGCCGGCTTCTTCGGCGAGCACAGCGTCGCACCGAGATCCATCATGGCTTGCACGAAATCGCCGGCTCGCCGGGCCGGCGTGAGCGTCGCGGCGAGCCGGCGGATTTCGGGCTTCGCCTCGGGCAGCGCGTCCTCGACCGCGAAAAGCCGGGCCACCACGCGCTCCACATTACCGTCGACCGGGCTCGCGGGCGCGTCGAACGCGATCGCCGCGATCGCGGCCGCCGTGTACGGACCGATGCCGGGCAATTCGGCGAGCGCCGCCTCGGTTGCGGGAAATTTTCCGCCATGGCGCGCGACCACGGCCTGCGCGCAGGCATGCAGGTTGCGGCCGCGCGCGTAATAGCCGAGCCCGGCCCAGGCGCGCAGCACGTCGTCGAGCGAGGCGGCGGCGAGCCGCTCGACGGTGGGGAAGCGTTCGAGGAAGCGCGCATAGTAGGGCGCGACCGTCTTCACCGTGGTCTGCTGCAGCATGATCTCGGACAGCCAGACGCGATAGGGGTCGGCCTGCTCGCCGGGCGCCGCGCGCCACGGCAGCTTGCGGCGATAGCGGTCGTACCAGGCGAGCAGCGCCGCGGCGGACGGAACCGAGGCTTGCGCCGGTGCGCGCTTGCGCTTTCGTCCCATGCTCTCGCCTGCTAGCGTCATGTCGTTCTCGCGTGGCAGAGCCTCATGAACAAGCCCGGCGACAAACGCAAGCCCGCCCGCCGCCTCGCCGACGTCGTCGGGCCGTGCCTGACGGAAGCATTCAAGCGGCAGGGTTTTGCGTCGACCGAGATCGTCACCCACTGGGAGACGATCGTCGGGCCCGAGATCGCCGCCCATTGCGAGCCGCTGAAGATCACCTGGCCGCGCCAGTCCGACCCGGAGGATCCCGAGCCCGCGACGCTCGTCCTGCGCTGCGAGGGCCCGGCCGCGCTCGAGATCCAGCACCAGGCCAACGTGATCGTCGCGCGCGTCAATCAATTCCTCGGCTGGCGCGCGATCGACCGTGTCGCGCTGCGCCAGGCGCCACTCGCGCGCCGCGCCAAGCCGCGCCCGCGCACGACCATCGACGCCGCCGCGGCGCGCCGCATCGCCGACAGCATGACCGGTGTGGCGGACGAGGATCTGCGCGCCGCGCTCGGCCGGCTTGGCGCGGCGGTCAAGCGCGAGTGAGCGCCTGCGTCATGCGCGAAAGACAGTGAAAAGCCGCAACACCGCACCGCCTCAAGCGAACGTGACCCTGCCGTGGCCGTGGCGGCCCGACATTGCCACATTCGGGCGAAAGAGGTACCGATCAGGCTGATCGATCGACAAAAAGGGGATTTCCGTTGCGTGTAACCCGCCGTCAATTGCTCCTCACCGGCTCATCATTCGCGCTCGCGGCTGCGATCGCGGGCAGCGGCTTCGAGTTGCTTCTCAACGGTCATCAGGCGCTCGCGCAGTCCGTGTCCGAAGCCGACCTGATGGAGGCGGGCCCGCTCGGCGACGAGGCGCTGGGCTCCGACAAGGCGCCGGTCACGATCATCGAATACGCGTCGATGACCTGCCCGCACTGCGCGCATTTCGCGCTGAACACATTCCCGCAACTGAAGGAGAAGTATATAGATACCGGCAAGGTACGCTTTATTCTCCGGGAATTCCCCTTCGATCCGGTCGCGGCCGGCGCCTTCATGCTGGCGCGCTGTGCCGGCAAGGACAAATTCTTCCCCATCGTCGACCTTCTGTTCCGCACCCAGCAGACCTGGGCGGTCGAAAAGCCGATCGAACCCATGCTCGCGACCGTCAAGCAGGCGGGCTTTACGGAGCAAAGCTTCAAGGAATGCCTGGCGAATCAAAAGGTGCTCGACGGTATCGAGTGGGTGCGAAAGCGTGCCACCGAGAAGTTCAACGTCGATTCCACCCCCACCTTCTTCATCAATGGGCAGAAACACACAGGCGCCTTGTCATTTGAGGACATGCAGAAGCTGATCGACCCGCTTGTGAAGGCGTGACAAGGAGTTAGAGGCGATCATCTGCCGCCTGCGGGCGGATTTTCCACGGCTATTTTTTAGCCGGCCGCGACCAGGAAGCGCTGGAAAACACCTCTTCGCGGGGTTGCCGGAATCTCCGCCGCTGATCATCTTGCGGCCAATGCGGTGCCCCGTCTCCCCTGCCCGGCCCGCGGACCCGGGCTCTGGACAAATCGGCCGTTGCGCGCCCACCTTGTCGTGGGTGATTCGCGCGCGCGCCCAGAGGCTTATGCGTTCATGAAACTGACCAAGCTGCGTCTTCTCGGCTTCAAGTCCTTCGTCGAACCGACCGATTTCCTGATCGAGCCGGGCCTCACCGGCGTGGTCGGGCCGAACGGCTGCGGCAAGTCGAACCTCGTCGAGGCGCTGCGCTGGGTGATGGGCGAGACCTCGCACAAGTCCATGCGCGCCGCCGACATGGACGACGTCATCTTCTCCGGCAACAACGGCCGGCCGCCGCGCAACGCGGCGGAAATCGTGATGGGAATCGACAACACCGATCGCAGCGCGCCCGCCCAGTTCAACGGCGACGAGACGCTCGAGGTGTCGCGCCGGATCGAGCGCGAGAAGGGCTCGACCTATCGGGTCAACGGCCGCGAGGTGCGCGCGCGCGACGTGCAGATCCTCTTCGCAGATGCATCGACCGGCGCGCGGTCGCCCGCGCTCGTGCACCAGGGCCGCATCGGTGAGATCATCCAGGCCAAGCCCGAGCAGCGCCGCCGCGTGCTCGAAGAAGCGGCCGGCATCTCGGGCCTGCACGCGCGCCGGCACGAGGCGGAGCTTCGCCTGCGCGCCGCCGAGCAGAACCTCGCGCGTCTCGACGACGTGATCGGGCAGCTCGCAAACCAGATGGACGCGTTGAAGCGTCAGTCGCGCCAAGCAGTGCGCTATCGCGCGCTGTCGCAGCAGATCCGCAAGTCCGAGGCGACGCTGCATCATCTGCGCTTCGTCAATGCGACGAAGGAGGTTGCGGACGCCGAGCACGCCAAGGACGTGAGCATCCGCGTGGTTGCCGAGCGCACCGGCGCGCAGGCCGAGGCGGCAAAACTCCAGGCGCTCGCCGCCGCGGCCTTGCCGGCGCTGCGCGAGGCGGAAGCGAGGGAAGCGGCGGCGCTGCAGCGCCTCGTGATCGCGCGCGAGACGCTCGACCGCGAGGAGGCGCGCGCCCGCGAGCGCATGGCCGAGCTCGACCGCCGCATCGTGCAGCTCGACGAGGACGTGGCGCGCGAGCAGAAGCTCGCCGCCGACGCGGAAGGCGTGATCGCCCGCCTCGCCGCCGAGCAAGAGGGGCTCGGACACGAGGCCGCCGCCACCGCCGAGCGCCGCATCGGCGTCGACGAGCGGGTCACGGCCGCCGATGCCCTGGTCAAAGAGACCGAGGCGAGCTTCGACAAGATCACCAAGGAGGTCGCCGACCTCACGGCGCGCCGCAAGGAGCTCGAGAACGCCGCCCGCGGCCATGCCGATCGCCGCGCGCGCATCGAAAGCGAGCTTGCAGGCGTCACGGCCGAGTTCGAACGGGTGGCGGCGGAGGCGGCCGCGAGCGTCGATCTTGCGGCGCTCGCCGAGGCGGTCACGGCCGCGCAGGCCGCGATCGGCGAGGCGGAAGCCGTCACGCTTCGCGCCGAAGCAGCTCACTCGGGCGCGCGCCAGGCGCTCGACGTCGCGCGCCAGCCGCTCGCCGAGGCGGAGCGGCGCGCGCACCGGCTCGAGACCGAGGCGAAGACGCTCGCCAAGGTGCTGCACGTCGACGCCAAGAACCTGTGGCCGCCGGTGATCGACCAGCTGGTGGTGGCGAAGGGTTTCGAGACCGCGCTCGGGGCGGCGCTCGGCGACGATCTCGACGCGCCGATCGAGCCGAACGCGCCGATGCATTGGGGCGGCGCCGCCGCCGATGGCGACCCGGCGCTGCCGGAGGGTGCCGAGCCGCTCGCCGCGTATGTCACGGCGCCGCAGGAGCTGGCGCGCCGGCTGGCGCAGATCGGCATCGTGGCGCGCGCCGACGGGGCGCGTCTCGTCAGCCAGCTCAAGCCCGGGCAGCGGCTGGTCTCGCGCGAAGGCGATTTGTGGCGCTGGGACGGCTTTGCGGTCGCGGCGCATGCGGCGACGAGCGCGGCGCGCCGGCTTGCCGAGCGCAACCGGCTCGCCGACGTGGAGGCCGAGCTGAAGGTGGCGCGCGCCGACGTCGAGACCCGCCGGGCCGTGGTGACGCAGGCGCAGGCCGAGGTCGCGGCCACCTCCGAGGCCGAGACCGCCGCGCATGCGCGCCGGCGCGACCTGCAGAGCGAGGCGAATGCGGCGCGCGACCGCCATACGGCGGCCGAGCGCGAGCTCGCGCGCATCACGGCGCGCCATTCGGCGCTGTCCGAGGCAAAGACGCGGCTCGCCGCCTCGCAGGCCGAGGCGCAAGCCGCCCATGACGAGGCGCAGGCGACGCTCGCCGCGCTCAGCCCCACCGACGCGATCGAGGCCGACCTCGGCCAGGTACGCGCGCGGCTGACCGATCAGCGCACCCAGCTCGCCGAGGTGCGCGCCGAGGCGCAGGCGCTCGCCCGCGAGGTGGAGTTGGCCGAACGGCGCCTCGCCGCGATCCGCTCCGAGAGCACGGCGTGGAACGAGCGCCGCCAGAGCGCGGCCGCGCAGATCGAGACGCTGCAGGCGCGCCAGACCGAGACCCGCGCCGAGCGCGCGGGCCTGCAGGATGCGCCGCAGGTTTTCGCCGAGCAGCGCCGCACGCTGATCACCCAGGTCGAGGCCGCCGAGGCGAGCCGCCGCGCCGCTGCCGACGAGCTGGCGCGCGGCGAGAACGCGCTCGCCGGCGCCGACAAGGCGGCCCGCGCCGCCCTCGAGGCCATGGGCACGGCGCGCGAGGTGGCCGCGCGCGCCGAGGAACGCCACGAAGGCGCCAAGCGTCGTCTCACCGACGTCGCGCACGAGATCCGCGAGATGCTCGAGGTCGAGCCATCGGAAGTGGCGGCGCTCGCCGAGATCACGTCCGAGACCGTGCTGCCGGAGGTGTCCGAGATCGAGACCGAGCTCGAGAAGCTGCGCCGCAGCCGCGAGAACATCGGCGCCGTCAACCTGCGCGCCGAGGAAGAGCTGCGCGAGGTCGAGGCCCAGTACGGCTCGCTCACGACCGAGCGCGAGGATCTGGGCGAGGCGATCAAGCGCTTGCGCCTGGGCATCCAGAGCCTCAACAAGGAGGCACGCGAACGCCTGCTCGCCTCGTTCGAGGTGGTGTCGACCCATTTCAAGCGGCTGTTCACCGAGTTGTTCGGCGGCGGCACCGCCGAGCTGCAGCTGATCGAGAGCGAGGACCCGCTCGACGCCGGCCTCGACATTCTCGCCAAGCCGCCCGGCAAGAAGCCGGCGACCCTGTCGCTGCTCTCGGGCGGCGAGCAGGCGCTGACCGCGCTCGCGCTGATCTTCGCCGTGTTCCTCACCAACCCGGCGCCGATCTGCGTGCTCGACGAGGTGGACGCGCCGCTCGACGACCACAACGTCGACCGTTTCTGCGACCTGCTCGACGAGATGACACGCTCGACCGACACGCGCTTCGTCATCATCACGCACAATCCGATCACCATGGCGCGCATGAACCGTCTGTTCGGCGTCACCATGGCGGAGCGCGGCGTGTCGCAGCTCGTCTCGGTCGACCTCGAGGGCGCCGTGCGCATCCGCGACCAGCAGGTGGCGTGAGCTCTCGCTGAAAATGCGTCATGGCCGGGCTTGTCCCGGCCATCCACGTCTTTCATGCTGATCGTTCGATAAGACGTGGATGCCCGGCATAAAGCCGGGCATGACGGTGCTATGGTCGGCGTTTCTCCCAATCTGCAATCCGCGCTGGAGCACCTCGCGCAAGGCAGGCCCCGCCGCGAGCTGACGCAGCGCGCCGAGGCGATCTCGCAAGCCTTTCGGTCAGGCGCCGGCTCGCGCGAGGCGATCCGTGGCGCGGATGACGCCTTCGCCTATTCGTTCACCCGTCTCCCGGCGACATTTGCGGCCGCGACGGCCGTACTGGCGGCGCTCGCCGACAGCGCACCCGATTTCACCCCGCGCTCGCTGATCGATGCGGGCGCCGGCCCGGGCACCGCGGCTTGGGCGGCGGCGGCGCAGTTCGCGTCGCTCGGCGACATCCGGCTGATCGACCACAATCCGCATTTGCGCGCGCTCGGCCTTTCGCTGCTCGAGGCAAGCGCCGACGCGGCGTTGCGCGGCGCCAGCTATGAGCCGGGCGATCTGGTCGCCGCGGCAAATCGCGGCGCGCCAGCCGACCTCGTGATCGCGAGCTATGCGGTCGGCGAGCTGGCAGCGGACGCGCTGACGCGCGCCGCCGACGCGCTCTGGTCGGCCACCGCCGACGTTCTCGTCGTGATCGAGCCGGGCACGCCGGCGGGCTTTGCCCGCATCCGCGCGCTGCGGGCGCACCTGCTCGCGCACGGCGCGCATGCGCTTGCGCCCTGCCCACATGACAATGCCTGCCCGATCGTCGATCCGGACTGGTGCCATTTCGCGCAGCGCCTGCCGCGCTCGCGCGATCACCGCCTGGTCAAGGGCGCCGCGCTCGCGTTCGAGGACGAGAAATTCTCCTACGTCGCGCTGGCACGCAGCCGACGACCCATGGCGGGCGCGCGCGTGCTGGCGCATCCGCGCGTGAGCAAAGCGGCCGTCAGCACCAAGCTCTGCACGGCGGACGGGATCGTCAGCACGACCGCCGGCCGGCGCGAGCGCGCACGCTACGCGGCGCAGAAGCGCTGGCGGTGGGGCGATCAGGTCGATTGGCCCGACCAGGGACCGTGAGGCCAGCCAGACAAATTCGCCTGTCCAACAAGGGCATTGGCCGGCAGCCCTGCCCTTGCGTCATGACCCCGGCCTCTGCCACACTTCCGTACCGTAACGTGCGGCATTACATCTGCGATATTCCCGACATGCGGCGCGCTCCGGCGCCGCGGCCGTCACCCCGAAGGAGTGCTGCGATGTCCACCGGCTGGATCATCCTCGCCGTCATCGTCGTCATCGCGATCCTGGTGATCGCGAGCTACAACAGCCTCGTCGCGATGCGCCAACGCGTCAACCAGGCGTTCGCGGACGTCGACGTCCAGCTCAAGCAGCGCCACGACCTGATCCCGAACCTGGTCGAGACCGTGAAGGGCTATGCGGCGCACGAGCGCGGCACGCTCGAGGCGGTCATCCAGGCGCGCAACTCGGCGGTGGCCGCAGCCGGGCAAGGACCGGCCGCGCAGGGCGCCGCCGAGAACCAGCTCACCGGCGCACTGCGCCAGATATTCGCGCTCTCGGAGAACTACCCGGACCTCAAGGCGAACGCGAACTTCCAGCAGCTGCAAGCCGAGCTCACCGACATCGAGAACAAGATCGCGGCGTCGCGCCGCTTCTTCAACAACGCGGTCACCGAGTACAACACCGGCATCCAGCGCTTCCCGGCCGTGCTGTTCGCCGGCATGTTCGGCTTCACGCAGCGCACGTTCTTCGACCTCGGCGACGACCGCAAGACGGTCGAGGCGGCGCCGCAGGTGAAGTTCTGACCCGGATCGGGGACGTCCGCGCGCGGCGCGCCATCCCAGCGCCGCATCGCACCGCGAACACGTAAGGGCTAGCCGGCATGGCCGCCTACGGGCTCTATACGCACATCCAATCCAACAAGCGGCGCTCGATCGCGCTGCTCGCCGGGCTGTTCTTCCTCGTCTATGTCATGGTCTTTGCTGGCGCGCTCGCCGGCGAGGCGCTGTCCTACCAGGCCTCGCTCGATTTCCTGCTGCGGCGCGCCTGGCACGATCTCATCGTCGCCGCGCCGTGGGCGACGGTCGGCACCATCGTTTGGATCGTCATCGCCTACTACTTCCACCAGTCGATGATCGACGCCGTCACCGGCGCGCGCGACGTCACCCGCCCGGAGGAGCCGCGGCTCTACAATCTCCTGGAAAACCTGTGCATCTCGCGCGGCATCACCATGCCGAAGCTCAAGGTGATGGATACCGATGCGCTCAACGCGTTCGCGACCGGCATGAACGAGAAGCAGTACTCGGTCACGGTCACGAGCGCGCTGATGGCCCATCTCGACGACGCCGAGCTCGAGGCGGTGCTCGGCCACGAGCTCACCCATATCCGCAACGGCGACGTACGCATGATGGTGGTCGCCGTGATCATCGCGGGCGTGATCGGCTTCTTCGCCGAGCTCCTGTTCCGCCTCTGGTTCAGCACCGGCATCTCGTTCGGCGGCGGCCGCTCGTCGCGCGAGGACCGCGGCAAGGGCGGCAACATGATCGCGATCCTGATCGCGGTCGGTCTGGTGGCGGTCGCCTGGCTGCTCTCGGTGGTGATCCGCTTCGCGCTGTCGCGCGAGCGCGAGTACCTCGCGGATGCGGGCTCGGTCGAGCTCACCAAGAACCCGGACGCGATGATCTCGGCCCTGCGCAAGATCGAGGGACGCGGCGAGCTGCAGGGCGCGACCTCGGCCGTCATGGAGATGTGCGTCGACAACCCGCGCGAGGAGTTCGCCGACGTGTTCGACACCCATCCGTCGGTCGATAAGCGCATCGCGGCGCTGATCAAGTTCGCGGGCGGCCACGATCCGGGCCCGATCGCGCTCGATACCTCCGAGGCCCAGTCCGAAAGCCAGTCCGGGCAGCCGGCGGCCGAGGGGCCATGGGGTACCGCCACGGGCCCGGGTGAGGAACCGGCGGGAGCGCCGCCGCAGGGCGGCCGGCGGTTCCTGCCCGACCAACCGCCCCTCGAGCTCGGCCGCGATAGGCCGACGGGACCGCCAAATCCCGACAAGGGCGGGCCGTGGGGCCCCCACAATTGAGGCTTGGCGGCGGTAACGGCCGACTTACCGCCGCATGGGCGATCGCGCGGCGGTAACAACGTCATCCATTCGACGCATCCGCGCGTATTCCTCGAGGGGCCGGAAATATCCACAGGCTCAGTGCGTCGACGCGCGGTATATTCGCGAATCGCTCCGCACTGGCGCATGATTGGAATGTCGCTGCTATTCCGTCACGTTTCTGCCGTAAGGGGCCGTGCCTCTGACACGCGTCACTCACCGGGGAAGGAAGGTCCATGTCCAAGCCAGCAGTCATCATCGTGGGGGCCGACAAGGGCGGCGTTGGCAAGACGACGGTCGCGCGCACGCTGCTCGACTACTTCAGCGCGCGCAAGGTCGCGACCCGCGCCTTCGACACCGAGTCGCCGAAAGGCAC
>Ga0126371_10000285_pt1 | contig 40685 bp, 32 predicted proteins | sample PanSoiMetaPlot_4_FD_110145 | JGI IMG/M metagenome (GOLD analysis project Ga0126371, IMG submission 110145) | Tropical forest soil microbial communities from Panama - MetaG Plot_4 | ecosystem: Environmental > Terrestrial > Soil > Tropical forest > Bulk soil | place: Panama | collected 2016-02-17
CAAGCAGCGCAAACGCCAATTCCGGTCTCTGTGGATCGTGCGCATCGGCGCGGCCGCAAAAGAGCATGGACTGAGCTACTCGCGCTTCATCAGCGGACTGAAGAAAGCCGGAGTCGAACTCGACCGCAAGATTCTTGCAGACCTCGCGGTAAAGGATCCGGGCGCCTTTAAGAACCTCGCCGAGCAGGCGAAGGGCGCTCTCGGCGGGGCTGCGTAACAAAGCTCTCAGTCATCAGCTATCAACCATCTGAGAAGTAACGGTGGAGCGACGGGCGTCCTCGCCCGTCCCCGTTGCAGAACTACATCTCGACGTACCTCTCTTGGTGCTTAGAGGTTGTCGTTCGGATGTTTATTCTTGGTTCTAAAACTTGCCATTCTGAGCGGACGCGAAGAACTTGGTCATGAGCGCGGTATATCTAAAAACCGACAAGTGAGAAGGTAGAATTTCTCGTTATGTACACGGTCCCTAAGCTGACGGATTACTCAGCCGCTGCGCTCGATACGGCGTCGCGCGATCTATTGCGCGCGCTCGAATCGGAGGCGACTGCCGTCGGCGGCGAGAACGAGTACAAGCTCTTCCGCGATCGCTGGCTCGCGCGCAAGGATGGCATCGCCCCCCAGATCAACGAGCTATGGCTGAAAGCGGCACCTAAAGGGGCTAAGCGCGACGCGGGTCAGCTCGTCAACGACCTCAAAAAGAAAATTGAAGAAACAGTTGAAGGAGCCTTGCAGCGCTCCAAGGGTGGTGCGTCGACGTCGCGGCTTGCAGCGGAGTGCGTCGACATCACTCTGCCCGGGATGCGTCGTCCGATCGGCGCTGAACATCCCGTCATCAAGACGATGAACGAGATTGTGGCCGTCTTCCGCAATCTCGGCTACTCGGTTTCTGAAGGGCCTGAGGTTGAGACTGACTACTACAACTTTGAGGCGCTCAATTTCCCGCCCAATCACCCCGCGCGCGACATGCAAGACACGTTGTTTCTCGCCGGGCAGGACAAAAAAGCCCAGCGCGATCGTCTGCTGCTGCGTACGCACACGTCGCCCGTCCAAATCCGTACCATGGAGCGGCTGAAGCCACCGCTGCGCATCGTTATTCCGGGTAAGGTCTACCGTAACGACCCGCCGGATGCGAGCCACTCGCCAATGTTTCACCAGATCGAGGGCCTGGCGGTCGATACCAACATCACCTTCGGCGACCTGAAAGGCACGCTCGACCATGCCATGAAGGCGCTGTTCGGCTCGAGCGTGAAGACGCAATTCCGGCCGTCGTTCTTTCCGTTTACCGAACCCAGCGCCGAGATGATGGTGAGCTGTTTCATTTGCGGGGGGAGCGGCAAGCGGGGGAACGAACCGTGCCGTCCGTGCAAGACCACGGGCTGGATCGAGATCCTCGGATGCGGCATGGTCGATCCTGATGTTTTTGAATTCGTGAAACATAACGGCTACGACCCAAAAAGAGTGTCGGGCTTCGCTTTCGGCATGGGCGCGGACCGCATTGCGATCCTGAAGTACGGCGTGGACGACATTCAACTGTTCTTCCAGGGCGACGTGCGATTCTTGCAGCAGTTTGGATGACGGCTTCGAGGGTCGGCTAGGGTGATGAGCTATCGGGGAGGATGTTCTTTTTTAGTCGCTCGAAGTTTCGTGGCCTGAAGCTAACCGACAAATTATGAAGTTGACTCCTTCATGGATTCGCGATTTCGTTGACCTTAAGGTCGACAACAACACCCTTGCGCACGATCTCACTTCGATCGGAATTGCAGTCGAGGGGATCTCCGGCGCGGGCGACGACACCGTCTTCGAAATGGAGATCGGCACCAATCGTCCTGACGCCATGAATCACTACGGCGTCGCGCGGGAAGCGTCGGCCTTCTACAACGTGCCGCTGAAGCCAATTGCACCTAAACTTCCGCGAGCTAGCGGAGTGTCTGGGATCACGATCACAATTGAGGACAGCCGCTACTGTCCGCGTTTCACGGCACGCGCCGTTCGCGACGTCACGATCAGGCCGTCGCCCGAAAAAGTTGCGCATCGCCTCTCGCTGATCGACCAGCGCCCGATCAACAACGCGGTAGACGCGACCAATTACGTTCTCTGGGAGAGCGGCAAGCCCACGCACGTCTTTGATCTCGACCTGCTCGAGGGAGGCCGCATTGTCGTGCGCTTTGCCCGGCCTGGCGAAACCCTTAAGACCCTCGACGGAGTCGAGCGCAAGCTGACGACCGAAGATCTTGTGGTCGCAGACGCAAAGAAGCCCGTCGGTCTGGCCGGGGTGATGGGTGGGTTCGACACCATGATCACCGAGAGGACCCGAAACATCCTGATTGAATCGGCCTGGTGGGATCCGGCGACGATTCGCAACGCCTCGAAGCGTCATGGTTTGCACACTGATGCCTCGCATCGTTTCGAACGAGGCGCGGATTTCGAATCGACCGCAGTCTCGACCAATCGAGTCGCGGAACTTATTCTGAATTCCGGTGGTGGGGTGCTCAATGGGGAAGTCATGGACGTTGTGGTCGGTCGCCGGGATCAGGCTTCGATCGTCTTGAATCTCTTTGAGGTCCACCGCATCCTGGGCAAACGGCTCGCACCGGAGGAAATTCTCCGCATCTTGACGGGCCTTGGTTTCGAGTTTGCTGCGGAACGCCAAGGAGCCGAAGAATTTGAAGTCACAATTCCTTCGTGGCGCCTCGATATCGAGCGCGAAATCGATATCATCGAAGAGATCGCCCGGCTTCATGGGTATGACAAATTTCCAAACACGCTGCCTGCTTTCGCCGGTGCGGTCATTGATCAACCCGACGATGCGAAAGATTCGAAGCTGCGCGCTTCATTGCTCGGGCTTGGGTATGACGAGGCCGTCTCCCTGACATTCATCTCGAGTGAGGATGCCAGGCGATTCGCGGCGGCTGGAACCCTTATGTTGGCAAATCCTCTGAGCGAAGAAGCCAACGTCATGCGCACCACGCTTGTCCCGAGTATGCTCAACATGCTTGCCTACAACCTTAATCGGGGAATCGATGACGTCCGCCTCTTCGAAGCGGGCCACATCTACGAAGCCGATCATTCAATGTCCATGGAGCCGAAACGCCTGTGTCTCGGAGCGACAGGACGAGCGTTGCCGCTCAATGTGAATCGTCCGAGCGAAACGCGAGCGCTCACATTTTTCGATATCAAAGGCGACGTTGAAGATCTGCTGTCGTCATTCTCGTCGACGGCTTTGCACTACGATGCGCAAACTGCCGACTACTATCACCCGGGACGTTCGGCGCGCGCGGTGATGGACGGCAACGTCGTTGCACAATTTGGCCAAGTTCATCCCGACGTAGCTGCCGTGAGAAAACTGCGTCAAGATGTGTTCCTCGCAGAGTTCTATCTGGATCGACTTTATGAGCACGCGTTGCGCGAGCCGCGGTATAGCGCGCTGCCACGGTATCCCGCAGTAGAACGAGATTTTTCGTTCGTATTTGCAGATGCGGTTTCCTGCGAACAGGTCGAAGGTGCTGTCGAAGCATTGCATTTAAGCGAACTGCGCAGTTTCGCTCCTGCCGAAATCTTCCGCGGAGGCAACGTCGGGCAAGGAAAATATTCGATTTTGCTGCGCGCTCTCTTTCAGTCGAACGAGCGAACCCTGCGAGAAGACGAAGTGGCCCAGTGGTCCGCAGCGATCATCAAATCCCTTGAGGGTTTGGGTGGCACGCTAAGGAAATAGCTGCCTATCGTTCGTGTCCCCCAAACCCTCAAATCGAATCTGCCTGCTCCAAATCAAAAATGATCCGGCCTAACTAGTAACCTCGACCGCCTGACGCAAGCTCGCCGTACGGGACATCACGCGGGATGCGATAGCGCGCCATGATTTCCTGCATGTGGTCCTCGTCCTTGGCGATATCGTCGCGGTCGTGTTTGCGGCGATGCTCGAGCCAGTGCTCGTAAGCCTTGTCGAACTTCTTCTGATCGTCAGCATTAAACCGCCCCTGGTACTCGCGAGCGTCATAGTGCCGTGGCGATCCCGAAGTTGCGATCGTATCGAATGGAGTATCGGGAGGGATCCGATACCGCGCCATGATGTCTTCCATGCGGCGCGCGTGCTTGTCGATATCGTCGCGGTCGTTTCTTGCGTTGGCGTCCTGCCACTTCCCGTATTCCTTGTTAAATTCGCGTTGATCGTCCGGCGACAGCGCCTGTTGCGAATACGCCGAATCACGGTCGCGGTCAGGATATGGCGAGTATTGTGCGCGTGCGATCGATGGCGCGACCCCCATCGCCAGAACAACTGCCAGAACTTGAAGAATGCTTTTCATCATTGACCTCCAGTCGGCAAATCTTTTTCTTACCCGAGCACAGCAGTGATGTTCGGAGAGTAGGAAGGCGGGCCTGGCTTGGAAGGTTGGCCTCAAAACCTTTCAGTCTTGACCTTAGGGTTTTCAGCAGGGTTCGCTGCGGGATTCGCCGGATGCGGATGCGCGTAGTTCGTACTTACCGCACTCGTCTAACCTGAATCTCTTGCCCATCTATTCGATGACAAGTGTATCCAGTGACAGGGCCACTCCCGTCGCGGGTGAAGGTGACGCTTCCGAGATCGTTGCGATGAAAAAGGTATCGGAGGCGATCGGCAAGTACTCATCTTCATCCCCATCGAATTCGGACCAAAGCTTGCCATTTTTGAGGGAGATAACGTCTGTCTCGGCGCCCGGACGCCATTCCTATTTCCCGACATAGTCCTCATAGTTCCGCGGATCAGTGACTGCTGGCTTCCGGAAGTTTTTCGGCAGATTGCCAGTTTGTACCGCGACCAAGACCCACGCGGCATCCCGCTTCATCCATGTTTCCGTACGGCGTTGTTCCGTCACGATGTCTGAGTCACCGAATCGCTCGTGGGTGGTCGAACGAAGGCTCATGACGGCCGCGCTGCCATGTAACCGAACGGCGAAGTCGCGCGCGTTGGTGATTTGTTCGTAGTCAGCTGGCAGATTTTTCAAATGTCGCATCAGGTCGGTTTTCGTAACGAACGTCCCATCGTCTGTGCTGATCGGACAATCGTCAGCAATGTATCGATCAAGAACAACGAGATCGCGATGGTTATACGCTTCTCGTCGCGTCGCGCTAGCACTCAATACTTCCTGTTCTTCCTTCGATACCTGCTGGCACGCGCGATGTTCGTGGCGCAAGCCACGGCAGGATCAGGGACCACAGGCGAAACAACGAATGGCGGGACATATCGGCTCCGGGATGTTTTGTGAGCCCAAATGCACGATGCGACGCAGTCTACTCGATCAGCAGAGAAGTCTGCGTGCTACCATCCGATCGGAGACGGAATTCATGTCCGCTTATCACGTCGCACAAGTAAACATCGGCCGCGTTCGTTTTCCAACTGACGATCCTCGCATGGCGGGATTCATGACGAGACTGGACGAGATCAACGCGCTCGCCGAGCGCAGTCGCGGATTTGTATGGCGATTGCAAACTTCCGAAGGTAATGCGACCTATTTACGGCCGTACCAGGACGACGATCGAATTCTGATCAATATGTCGGTTTGGGAGTCCGTCGAGACGCTGAAGCACTATGTCTATGGCACCGCGCACGCGGAATTTCTGCGTCATCGAGAAGAGTGGTTCGAGAAGTTCTCCAGCGCATATCTTGCTTTGTGGTGGGTGCCAGCGGGCCATCGGCCGGGCATGGATGAGGCTACGAAACGCATCGCGCACCTTGATGCGCACGGTCCAACGCAATTCGCGTTTACGTTTAAATCGGTGTTTCCGCCCGACGAGGAATTTCAACGCGGGATCGACTATTCATCTTTCGTTCCGTGTCCGGCGATGTAGGGTGCTCTTATCTCTCGCTCGTGAATTTTTTGAGTTCGGCGCAGAACGCATCTACTGTCGTCAGAATAGAGTCTCCCGCGAACTCTAGGCTTGCAACGGATCTCTCCGCGGCGTCGCGATGCCCGAAGCCGCAGGCGTCCTTTATGACAACAGGAATGTAGCCAAGGTCAGCGCCATGCTTCGCTGTGGGCTCGATCCCGACTTCCATCGCAATCCCCACAATGGCGAACGCAGCGATGCCGCAATCGCGAAGCGCAATGTTCAGCGGCGTGCCTTCGAATGCTGACATCGTGATCTTGTCGAGGATCGCTTCGCTAGGCCGGGGCGCCATCTCGGGAACGAGTTGGAATCCCGGAGCGTCCCGAGTGAACCAAGGTTTGACGTCTTCTGGAGACTGTACCCGCTGCCATGCCATTGCAGTACGGATCTGAAACGCGCCCATCAGTTCCCGTGGGAGAGATAGATGCCGCGTGAAAAAGATGCGGACACCCGCATTTCGCGCGTCGTTCAACACCTGTAGGACCCGGTTTGTAATCTTGGGACCGTCGGCGATCTGCCGCACGATGCCAACTTGCATGTCGTAAACGATGAGGGCGAGCGCGGAGGGATCGCAGACGTCCTCCAGCGTTTGACGAATTTTGAGTCGGAAGGCCCGCTGCATGTACTGAAAGTCTCCTTAAGAATGAACTTCATTCTAACGAGAGACTGTCGATCGCAGCAGATGTTAGCGGCGAATCATTATTTGCCATAGTTCGCAGGAAGTGCCTTCGCGAGATCCTTCCAGCCGACAAGAATGAATCCCTGATCCTTGAGGAACTTCTGAAATTCGGCACCTTTCACCATGTCGAAATCGTGCTGGCGCCAAGCCGAACCCCAATCCGCATGATCGAAGGTAGCGCCGCGCATCTCGTCATCGTCATACGCGAGATGAACGATCATTTCGTATACTCCAGGGCCGAGCGGAGAAAGCTGCTTTTCGTACCATGACACCCAATCCGCAGCAGAAACTCCAGGCTCAATCGAAATTACTTTCTGAACGAGCATTTCATCCGGCGGAGGATTGATTCCCAGCGGCCCATGCGTGCCCTGCCATTCTTCAAGAATCGGCACGTGGTAGGTGTGACCCATCTTCAAATACACCTGATACAGATCCGGCGAACCGAAAAGCGCTGCCATGTGGGTGTCGAGATGCGTGATATGTACTCCGAATTTCTGGGCTCGCTCGATCTGCGCGCCAAGCTCGGTCTCTACTTCCGCAGGCTTCGCATTCTTCGCGACAACTGGAGTATTGAGCGGCAGGTAGCCCTGATCGTCAAGCAGACTCGACACTTTGTCGTTTGACGTAATGGGGCCCCAGCGGAAAGTCGTCCATTCGCTGTTCAACGCCTGGTGGATGCCGAGATCGAGGTCTGGATGCGCTTTCGCGAAGTCCGCCGCCTCGAGAAACCATGGGCAGGGAACAAGAATGCTCGCTGACGTGATCCAGTGATTCGTCAGCGCCTCGGACGTGGCGCGATTCACGGAATGATTCATGCCGAAATCGTCCGCATGAATGACTAACAGCCGCGCATTTGCCGGATAGCCCAGCCGTTCCTGAACAGACTTGCTGGGGGATTGCGCAAAACATATTGCGTAGCAGAGGAGGATCAGAGCAAAAAACAGACGACGCATGATGTTCTCCGACACAATGAAGTAAGACCTGGCAGGTGCAACCGCAGCAACATGGCGATGCACGAGCGATGCGAACCCGGCGCTAAGCTTCCTCTGGCGGCAACTCAAAATCAACCAGGTCTCCGCGGAAGCCACGGGTCTTGATGGCTCCAAAAGCAATTCCGATGATCATCCACAACCCGCCCACGATCCAGGCCTTCCAACTCAAGTTCTTCCACAGGAAAAAGCAAATTGTGAAACCGGCGAGCGGTGGCGTCCAAACCGCCAGTACAGCCAGTCCGACACCGGCCGCAGCGAGGAACACCCAGTTCGACGTCGGCAGAAGCACTAGCGCAATCACGATGGCTGTCAGCGCCAGTGGTATCACGGGACTCTTGTGTCCTTCGCGTACGTCATATCGAACGAACGCCGCCATGTTGACGCCCATGAACGCGATCAACGCGCCGAAATTCAGCATTTCAGCGCCGAGTCCGTAACTGAGAACAAATGCTCCAATCAACGCGATTACTCCGACAAAAATCACGTTGTTCCGCGGGACGTGCCGCTTCGGGTCCACCACCCCAAAAAATTTCTGTGGCAGTGCTCGGCTACGTCCCATGCCGTACAGAAGGCGTGCCGCGCCGATCTGCGCACCCATGCCGGATCCAAAATTCGCGATCAGCAATGTGAATCCGACCAGAGCAAATAGTGGGACCCAGGCGCGCTGCGCGACGTACGTAAACGCCGTGTCGGAGTTCGGAAAGGGCTGCGTAGCGGGCCACACCAACTGCGCCGCGTAAACCTCCAGCGCCGAGAGGATACCGATGACGAAGCACGTCAGCACGGTCGCGAGCAGAATATTTCGCCGCGGATTTTCTGCTTCTTCGGAAAGCGTCGAGATTCCGTCGAAGCCGATGTAGCTGAGAACCGCGATCGAGGTTGCCGCCAGAACCGCTTTCGAATCCCACAGTTGTGGATCGTAAAAAGGACGCGTGAAGAAGGCGGCGCCGTCGTGGGCATTCCCAAAGATGTACCGCGCTACTGCGACGAAAAAGATGGCGACCACAGCTCCCATACCCGCGGCGAGCAGTGTGTTCACACGTGCAGAAGTCTTGATTCCCTGGATGTTGAGGAACGTGAAGATCGCGCCGAAGAAGATCGCCCATCCCCAGTAGGGAACACCCTTCGCGAATTCGTGTGCCTGCTGGCTGCACCAGATAATGCATATCATCGGATTGAGCATGTAATCCATCACCATGCTCCATCCAGTCACGAACCCGAGCGCGGGGTTGATCTCCTGGCCTACGTAGGTGAAGGCAGAGCCTGCGCTCGGATACGCGCGCGCCATCCGTCCGTAGCTGAAAGCGGTGAACAGCATTGCGACCATCGCGATAAGGATCGTTGTAACGACGTGGCCGCGCCCGCGATCGCTGAGCACGCCGAACACAGACATCGGGGCAACGGGCTGAATGACGATGACGCCGTAAAGAATCAGGTCCCAAAGGGTAAGCGTCCGGCGGAGTCGGGGGGCGTTAGCGGTGCTGGTTGGTGTTGCCTCAGTAGCCATTGACGTCCTTGTATAGCAAGGCGAAAGAAAAAACCCCATCGCTATCGGCAATGGGGTCTTTTGGGGAGAGCTGCCCCTGCCGGAGCAGATGGGCGTTCAACGACTTTGTGCAACAGAAACCGGCGACACAGTAGCAGAGCATGTGAAGAATCGCAACAGTTACTCGCGACAAAAATTTTGTACCGATAACCATTTCACACTTTGTTTTCAATATGAGACAGCTTCGCAATCTTTTCGAACTCTTGGTCACATAACTTTAAAGCTATTGAAGATTCCATCCGCTTACTTCAATCACCGGCTTTGCCGCGCCCAGCGCGGAAGTCCGATAGGTCGCCGTAAGATCGCGCTTCTCGCCTGGGATTAATGAGAGGTAGTTGTCCTGCCAGAGGACAGGCAAGACTTCCTCACCGCCCGCCCCTTTGCTCAATTTGAGACGCACAAAAAAAGCGAGCGACTTGCTCGGATTCTCCAGCGTTACGTGGGTGAGTGTGTCATCGCCCTTATGCTCGGTACGGCTCGTAACTTTCAGTTTGACCTTCGGGAGTTGCGAGAGCGCCGTGTAGTCTGCAAAGGTGGCCGTCGGAGTCATGTACCAGTTCGATTTCGACCAATCCAGCGTTTCCTGCTTAGTCGAAAGCCAGTAAAAATTCGAGCCGACGAGTTGGCCGGTGCTGTCCTCGAGCCGCAGCGTCAGAAAATAAACCGGCGACGGATCGGTGAGATCTGGAAGCGTCAGCACTTTTTGCGTGCTGTCCCCTGCAGCATCCAGCGACGTCTCTTGCGAAAATTTCTCCGTCATATCGAGGTTGTAAACCTTCGTCGTGAGCTTCAGTCCCTTCGCGTCTGCATACTGGCTGCTGACAACCCAAACGGAGTGGTCGTCATACCCATAGACCGGATGCAACGCCTCCATGGCGCGTTTCGCGCCGAAATATCCACCCGCCGGACGTAAGTACCAATCGTAAAGATGCCAGATCATCGACGGCCAGGCGTTGTTTAGCATCCACTGAATGACACCAGTTGAAGTGTACTTATTTCGGCTGTAGCCCTCGAACATCGCACGAATGCCTTCGTAGTTCATCAGCTGCGCTTTGAAGGTGTAATCCTCGAGCGTGTCGGCCTTGCCGTAGCGGGCTGTGAGCGCGTCGGTGTAGACGTGAATGTCTTTGAACTCGCCGCCGCCTGCATGGAAGTTCCACCAGTCGTCGATCGGCCACCAATGATCTTTCGGAAGCATCTCCTTGATGCTTTCGATCGGAGGAACGGCGGGCCCGGGACTGGTTTCGGTATTGAAGCCGTGCGCGCCCCCACATTGGCCTAGCTTGCACTTGTTCGCGCTGCCTAAGCTGTCTTCCGTCCAGTAGGAAGGAGCTACATATTCGTAAGGTCCGCTCATCTTCACCCCGCTCTCACCGGTCACGGTAGTGGCCGCGCCGGAAGCGGAAGAAACAGTTGGCACAGGAAATAGCAGTCGCTTCTCTACGTCGAGATAGCTCTGTTCTACATCCGGGGGCGGCGGGCCGTCGCTGCCATTCAGCCACATCACTAAGCTGGGGTGACTACGAAGCCGATACACCTGGCTTTCAAGCGAGGCTTTCGCGATCTCGAAATCCTGAGGCTTCCACTTGCCCCAGTGTTCCCAATGATCGCAGCAGCACCATCCCGCCATCACGAGGATGCCTTCCTTGTCGGCAAGGTTGAAAAACTCCTCCGTCTCAAGTTTGCCTTCGAGGCGAATGGTGTTGAGTCCCATGTCTTTCACGTAGCGAAACTCGTCATGCAGGCGTTGTGAATTCTCTCTAAGCATCATGTCGGGCGACCAACCGCCACCACGAATCAGAATTCGCTTTCCGTTAATGGAAAAGAGACGGCTCTTGTTCTGATCAACTTCCGATTTCACTTCGCGGATGCCGAACTTGATTTCAGCGTGATCCGAAATTTTGCCGTTCACGTCGAATTGCATCTGCAAAGAGTAGAGTTCCGGGCTCCCCATCTGTGCAGGCCACCAGAGTCGCGGCTTGGTCAAACTGAGTTGCGAGTATTGCCCCGGATCGAAGACCACATCTTTGGTTTCGTTCGGTGCGAGTTCTACTTCCTGCGAGAACTGCATGCTCTCGATATTGCCCTTCAACGTTCCTTTTACAGGTTGGTTCGTGGCATTCTTGAGCTGTGCACTGACCGTGAGTTTGGCATTTCCGTCGGAATCGACCTGCGACATGGCTGCCGGATAGCGAAGGGCAACCGGACCACTGGTCGCGATATAGACCTCGCGCCACAAGCCCATGTTCTTGTCCGGCGGCGCGGGATTCCAATCAACGAAGGTGATGGCTAGGTCAGTTTCTGTAGGCGCGAAAACCTGGACTGCCAGCGCGTTTTCGCCACCGATTTTCACAGCATCGGTGATATTGAATTCGTAAGTGCGCCACGCACCCGCGACCTCTTCCGATTTCGCGATTTGCTTTCCGTTGAGCCAGATATTAGCTCGGTAGTTGATGCCACGGAAGTTCAGCCAGACCGTCTTCCCCGCGTCCGCCGCGGGCAACGTGAACGTCTTGCGATACCACCAGGACGCTGCATAGGGGCTGTCGGGATCCATGGCGACGTTGGAGAAGTTCGTCCCTATTGGATAGGTCACGCCCGGAAACTTGCGCAAGTTCATTCCATAGAAGGGATCGGGCAAGACCTTGTCCTTCACTAAAGCGCTGACGACCGTGGTCGGAACCGTGACCCCATACCAGTTGTGCGGCTGGAACGAGGGCTTCGAGATCACGTCTCCCGACTGCTCAACCTTGCTGGAAGATTGCAGGTTCCAGCCATCGGTGAGGGCCAATCGGGTTTCTGCCTTCCGGGTGGGAACTGCGGAACTGGTCTGGGCGAAGGAGAGGGAAGAGAAGGCAAGGCAGGCTACCCAGAACGGCTTGCGAAAACTCATTGATCGGGCCCCTTTTCGATATGAGTGAAGCGCATGAATTCTCGCTGAAACACGCGCCTACTCCTGCAGTTTGAAGAGAAATTGCCGAATTTTGATAACACGTTTTATTGATTCGTTTCAATAGCTGTTTTTCGGTCTTTTCAGTTCAATGCACGACCTTCGTTCCGGCATGAAACTGCGCTCCACGAAACCCTGCCTACAGGAAAGGCTCACCACCGCTGCCGGCGACGGGTTTCGGCCGCTCGTAGTTTATAATCAACAATTCCTCCCCAAAAATCTGGAGCGACCTCAAACATGATTCGATTTCTGCAAACTCCTGGCCGGACAAAGAAGATCATCCTGAGCTCTTTGTTGCTTATTATCTGTGGCGGCATGGTCATCACCCTGATTCCCGGCGGACTTGGGTCCGACTTGATGGGACAACCCCCAAGGGGGGTGGTTGCCAAGGTCGACGGTCAGGACATCACGACGCTTCAAGTACAGGAGCGCGCCCGTGCCATGGCACAACAGCGGCTCGGTCCTCAGGCGCAGTCCATGATGGGCCAGTTAATGCCGCTATTCGTCCCCCAGGCTGTTGAGAGCCTGATTGCGGGCAAGGCGATCGTGGCTGAAGCAGGACGAATGGGCCTGCAGGCGACGGACGCCGATGTGCGCGACGAGCTGGAGCACGGACGATACTCTGCTTATCTTTTCCCGGGCGGAAAGTTCATTGGCGAGCAGGCTTACGAAAATCTCCTCGCACAAAACAACACGACAGTCAGCACGTTTGAGCAGAGCATCAAAGACGACATTTTGCAGCAAAAACTAGTGACGATCGTTTCTGGCAGCGCCGTCGTGTCGCAGCAAGATGTCAAGCAGGAGTTCATCAAGAAAAATACGAAGGTGAAGTTTGAGTACGCCGTGCTTTCTCAGGACGACATCCGAAAGGGATTGCACCCAACCGAGGCCGAACTCAAGGCCTATTACGACCGCAACCAGGCGACCTACAACAACACGATCCCGGAAAAGCGCAAGATCGAGTATGTGATGCTCGACAAGACGCGGCTCTTGAGCCAGGTGCAGGTGTCGCCCGAGGAACTGCGTACCTACTACAACGATCATCAGGAGCAGTATCGCGTTCCGGAAGAGGTCAAAGTCAGCCACATCCTGATCAAGACACCGGCTCCTGGCGCGGACGGGAAAGTCGACGAAAAGGGTGTCGCCGAGGCGCAGAAGAAGGCAGAAGACATTCTGAAGCAGCTTAAGGGCGGTGCGAAGTTCGAGGACCTTGCCAAGAAGTACTCCGAGGATCCGGGCAGCGGAAAGCAGGGCGGCGAACTAGGGTGGATCGGCCGCGGACGTACAGTACCTGAATTCGAGAAGGCTGCATTCTCATTGCCTGTCGGCCAACTTAGCGATGTGGTGAAGAGCTCATACGGCTTCCATATTATCCGCGTTGAAGATAAGCATCAGGCGCATTTGAAGACGCTGGACGAGGTTAAAAGTGAGATCGAGCCTTTGGTTCGCCAGAACAAGGTGGGCAAACTGATCGAGAACGCGGGCAATGCGTTGCTCGGCAAGGCTCGCAGCGAGGGCATCGAGAAAGCGGGTGCGGCCCAAGGGCTCACGCCAGTCACTACCGATTTCGTCAGCCGAACCGACGCTCTGCCAGGTGTCGGTGCCACCGCGCCCTTCATGGATGCGGTTTTCAGCGCGAAGGAAAAAGCTCCTCCGGACTTGGCCCAATTGTCGCAGGGAGCAGTCGTCTTCCAAATTCTTGGAATCCGTCCCCCAGCTACTCCTTCATTCGAGGAAATCCGGCAAAAGGTTGAGGACCAGTTCAAGAATGAACGTGCCAGCATCCTGCTTTCACAAAAAAATCAGGAACTCTCGGACCGCGCCAAATCAGAGCACGATTTGAAGCGCGCCGCGAAGGAGCTCGGAGCCACGCTTAAGACCAGCGAATTCGTTCCGCCCAACGGACAAGTTCCTGACATTGGCAGCCTCACTGGCCCGGCGTCGGTCGCATTCAGCATGAAGCCGGGTGAGATCAGCGGTCCCATCCCAGCCGGCACCAACGGCGTGGTCCTGCAACTTCTCGAAAAGCAGGAGCCGACCGATCAGGAGTTTGCGGCACAGAAAGATCAAATTCGCGACGACCTGCGGCGCCAGAAGCAAGAAAATCTTTTCGGCCTGTTCCTTTCGAACCTGCGGGCACAGATGGAGAAATCCGGAAAGATCAAAATCAACCAACAAGAGATGAAGGCACTGACGCAAGGGCGGGGAGGCGAGGAAGGTCTCTAACTGCCAATTGCGTCTGGCCGGTACAACTTTGTGTCCCGGATTCGCCATCGAACCCCAACTCAAATCGATGTAACAACTGCAAATGTCTTTTCCGCGCGCCACTGGCATCCTGCTGCATCCGACGTCGTTGCCTGCGCGCGGAGGTGTCGGCGACTTCGGGCCGATTGCATATGAGTTCGTCGATTTCCTCGCAGCCGCTAGCCAGGGGCTATGGCAGGTTCTGCCTCTGGGACCGCTGGGATACGGCAACTCTCCTTATTCCTCCACTTCTGCATTCGCCGGAAATCCCCTCCTCATTAGCCTTGACCGGCTGGCGGAACGGGGCTGGATCGATAAGTCCCTCATCGCCGATCTACCCAAAGCGGTAGAGCCCCTGGATTACAACGCAGTATTTCGCTGCAAAATGCCCTTGCTTGCCGAAGCCGCTTCACGGTTTGGGCGAAGCATGAGCGGGACTGCGCGTGCCCGCTATGATCGCTTTTGCCACGAGCATGCGGAGTGGTTGGATGACTTCGTTCTGTTCGACGCTCTACGCGCGCGTTACAAGCTCGCGAAGTGGAATGAGTGGCCGCGGGAACTGGCACATCGTGAACCTGCCGCGATCCAGAAGGTCCGTCAGGATTTGGCTGGTGAACTCACGATGCGCCGGATTCTTCAGTTTGCATTCTCCGAACAGTGGAAAGCCCTACGGCACTATTGCGCGCAGAAATCTGTGCGCATCGTGGGCGACCTTGCCATCTTTGTGAACTACGACAGCGCCGACGTATGGACGCATCCCGAACTGTTTCATCTGGATGAAGACTTAAGTCCGATTGTCGTGTCAGGTGTTCCACCGGACTTCTTCAGCGCGACCGGGCAACGCTGGGGAAATCCGCTTTACCAATGGGATGTCATGAAATCGTGTGGATACAGCTGGTGGGTCGAGCGGTTGCATGCGGCAACGAAAAATTTCGACTACATCCGGCTGGATCACTTCCGTGGGTTTGATCAATTCTGGGAGATCGCTGCGAACGAGCCTACAGCCATCAACGGCCGCTGGGTCGACGGACCGAAGGACGACTTGTTTATCAAAGTCCGCGAGGCTCTGGGTGGGCTTCCATTCTTTGCGGAAGATCTTGGATTCATCACCCCCGAAGTGCACGCCTTACGTGAGCGGTTGGAGATTCCTGGTATGGCGGTGCTCCAGTTCGGCTTCGGAGACGCTGGCGCCCACATGTATCTTCCGCAACGCTTCACACCCGGCACCGTCGTCTACACCGGGACGCACGACAACGACACCACAGTTGGCTGGTGGACAAACAGCGCGACCGAATACGAGAAGCGGTGCGTGAAGGCTTACATGGGCGAGGCCCCAGACGGCATTCACTGGTCGTTTATCCGCGCGGCACAGGGATCGGTCGCCGGGCTCTCCGTCATTCCGCTACAGGACGTGATTGGACTGGGAAGCGAGGGCCGCATGAACTTGCCGAGTGAGCCGGGCGGGAATTGGAGATGGCGCCTGAAACCCGGCCTTTTAACGGCGGACATCGCCGTAAAGCTTGCCCTCCTGGCGGAAGTCAGCGACCGCTTGCCTACCCCGGTGACCGTCCCCTCTGAAGAAGAATTCGCCGCGTAGTCTTGCGGGCGAATTGTTAATATACGGTTACTAAAACCCAGGAAACTTTCGTCAGACCCACTCCATCATGTATATGTGGAACGGGGTCAGCACGTTGAGCGAAGCAATCATCCAGGCTTGCGCGGTCGAGAAGTTTTACCCGCAACCCGACGGCAAGCGCATTCAGGTTATCGCGCCGGTGGATCTGTCGATCGAACCCGGTGTGATTATCGCGCTCCTCGGCCCATCGGGTTCTGGCAAGTCAACGCTTCTCCGGATCCTGAGTGGCCTTTCGAAACCATCCTCGGGAGAATTGTTTTGGCACGGTAAGCCTCTCGCCAGCCAGACGCCAAACGTCGCGATCGTCTTTCAAAGTTTCGCGCTTTTCCCTTGGCTCACAGTCCTTGAGAACGTCGAGGCGCCACTTGAGGCGCGAGGGATCGGTGCCGTCGAACGACGAAAACGAGCCCTGAAAACGCTGGATACTGTTGGTCTGGATGGCTTCGAAACTGCGTATCCAAAGGAACTCTCTGGCGGCATGAAGCAGCGTGTCGGATTTGCGCGTGCGCTGGTCGTGGAGCCCGAAGTGCTGTTCATGGACGAGCCTTTCTCCGCTCTGGATGTGCTCACAGCTGAGAACCTCCGCAACGAGCTGCTGGAGTTGTGGATCAACAAGAAAATGCCCACCAGTGCGATCTTCATCGTTACTCACAACATCGAGGAAGCGGTGTTATTAGCCGATCGCATCATTGTTCTGGGCAAGAATCCCGCCAGAATTCGCTCCGACTTCGAAGTTGGGTTGCCGCATTGGAGAGATCGGAAAGAGCAGCGATTCGTCGAACTAGTGGATCACATCTACAAAGTGATGACCCAGCCAGAGGTAGAGCATGTGTTACGCGCGGCGACACCAGTGCCCGCGGCGCGCGCCCGCCAGAAATATCAGATGTTGCCGCATGCGCGCGTCGGCGGTATTGCCGGATTACTTGAATTGCTTAACGACCGCGGGGGGAGGGAAGATCTCTCCAAACTCTCGGACGAACTCGTCATGGACGTCGAGGATCTGCTGCCGATTGTCGAGGCGAGCGTTATTCTCGGGCTCGTTACCCTGAATGAAGGGGAAGCTACGATCACACCGCAGGGTGTGGCCTTCGCCGATGCTGACATTCAGTCGCGCAAAACGCTTTTCCGCGAGGCGGTGCTGAAAAACGTGGTCGTCCTGCAGCAAATCGAAAGCGTACTGAAGGCCAAGGCAGATCATTCGATTCCCACTGAATTCTTCCACGACATACTTGACGAGCATTTCAGCCCGGACGAAGTCGAGCGCCAACTTGATACGGCGATGAATTGGGGTCGTTACGCCGAAATCTTCGACCACGATTCTGAGAGAGAGCGCCTGGTTCTGGCTGAACCTCAGAACGATGCGCAGGCACCAGCGCCCGCCCTGAAGCCATGAAACGTCGAGTGGGGCTGGCCGCATTCTCGCCATACCGTTTGTGGTCACAGCTTCCGCGCATCGAAACGTCTAATCTCCCTGACCTGATCATGTTTGCCGCCGGACTCGCCATCTTTTATGGCGTGCTCGTGGTGGGTCGATTCTGGCTGGGACCGTTTACTCCGGAAGTCGAAATCTCGCGCAGCCTCTGGGCCCTTCCAGTCTATGCAGGCTATTCGCTCTTGCGGATCTCGATCGCGTATGTGCTAAGCCTGGCGTTCACGCTCGTGTATGGATACATCGCCGCCTACAATCCGCGCGCGGAGAAGTTCATGGTCCCCCTGCTCGACGTGTTGCAGTCGATCCCGGTACTGAGCTTTCTGCCCGGCGTCATGCTGGCCATGGTCGCTTTGTTTCCCGGGCGGCAACTTGGAGTCGAGTTGGGTGCGATACTGCTCATCTTCACCGGTCAGGTCTGGAACATGGCGTTCAGCTTCTATGCCTCGCTCAAGAGCATTCCCCGCGAGATGCGCGAGGCTGCGAAGATCTATCGCTTCAACTGGTGGCAGCGCTTCACTGAGATGGAATTGCCCTTTGCGGCGATCGGACTCGTGTGGAACTCAATGATGTCGGTCGCTGGCGGTTGGTTTTTCCTGATGGCGTGCGAGATGTTTGTGCTGGGCGCCCGCGATTTCCGGCTACCTGGACTCGGTTCCTACTTGCAGACGGCCGCGAGTGCTGGCGACACGCGTTCGATCCTTTGGGGCGTGGCCACGATGGTCGCGGTGATCGTTCTGCTTGATCAACTCGTGTGGCGGCCCGTGATTGCGTGGGCCGAGAAGTTCAAGGTCGAGCAGGTGGAAAGCACGAATGCGCCGCGTTCATGGGCTCTGAATATGTTCGAGCATTCCCGATCGGTGGCGAAACTCCGCAAGAAGGTACTGCGACCGCTGCGCGAGAAGCTGATGATGTACTTTGCCCGTCAGAATTACGAGGCGAGTCCGGAAGAATCACCAAAAACATGGAAGATCTGGGCGGTGCGGCTGCTAGCTATCCTTGCGCTTGCTCTAATTGTGTACGCGCTTGTGAAGGTATCCGTGATTCTAATGACCTTGCACCGGCCCGAGGTAGTGGAACTCGCCCGCGGACTGGTCGCCACGTTTCTTCGCGTTACGGTGGCACTCATAATTGGAGCGGCATGGACGATTCCCGTTGGCGTCGCCATTGGCTTTAGTCCGAGACTTGCGCGTATCGCGCAGCCGCTCGCTCAAATCGCGGCGTCCGTCCCAGCGACGGCCCTCTTCCCCGTAGTGCTTTTGCTGCTCATTCGAGTTGGCGGCGGACTAGGCCTCGGATCGATCGTGCTCCTGTTGCTCGGAACGCAGTGGTACATCTTGTTCAATGTGATTGCCGGGGCAATCGCGATCCCGACTGACCTTAAAGAATGCTGTGCCACGTTCGGAATTTTCGGGTGGGATCGCTGGAAGAAACTCATTCTCCCTGGAATTTTTCCATACCTGGTGACTGGGATGGTGACGGCGTCCGGTGGGGCTTGGAACGCGAGCATCGTCGCTGAATACTTCCACTTCAAAGGCGTGACGTATACGACCACCGGTCTGGGAGCCATCATCAGTAAAGCGACGGACAGTGGAAATTTTGATGAACTGCTGGCAGCGACAATCCTGATGGCCGCAGGCGTAGTCACCGTGAACCGCCTGCTCTGGCGACGCATGTATCACCTCGCCGAAAGCCGGTTCCGGCTCGAGACCTGAAATCTAGCGTCTCGCGCACCCTCGCTTGACGATTCGTAACATCCGTTCAATCTCTAGTTACTTTCGTGTTTCCTCACGCTGCGATTCACGAAGATTTCACTTGGCCTTCATCGCCATGCAAAGGTAGTGCGTTAGAAATGGCACCATGCCAAACTTGTGGCCGTCCGATGGTCAGGTTCGCTCTGGTGTGCTCGCAAATGCACCGCTGCTGGCAGGATTGCCGCGGTTCGCCGAAAAGCTTCTCCCTTTGCAGGAAGCTCATGAGCTGTACGAGCGTGTACGGGATTCTGCAGATGGATTCGTCCTTGAGAACTTGTTGCGCGAGATGCAAGTTGAACTTCGTGTCTCCGAGGCCGATATCGAGCGCATTCCGAGAAAAGGTCCTATCGTAGTTGTTGCGAATCATCCTTACGGCATGCTCGACGGAGCCGTTCTCGCCGTGTTACTCGGACGCGTTCGTCCCGACGTAAAGATCATGACCAACTTCCTGCTTGAAGGCGTTCCAGAACTGGAAGAGCACTGTATTTTCGTCGACCCGCTGCACATGCCAGGTTCGGCCAGTCGCAATCGGCGAGCGCTCAAACAAGCGCTGGATTGGCTCCACGCGGGCGGCATGCTTGCGATTTTTCCTGCCGGCGAGGTATCGCACTGGCAAATGCCGCAAGCAACAATTGCTGATCCGCAATGGAACGATACGGCCGCACGTTTAATTCGCAAGACCGGAGCGTCCGCGTTGCCGGTTTATTTTTGTGGGCGCAACAGCCTCGGATTTCAACTGATGGGAATGATTCATCCCTCGCTCCGAATGGCATTTCTCTTACAAGAGTTCTTGCAGCAATCCGGGAAGAGCGTTGCGTTGCGCATTGGCAGCGCGATTCCCGCCAACTCGATGAGTGGGATCGCCGATGACTATCAGGCCACCGAATATTTGCGATGGCGAACGTACCTGCTGGCACAGCGTGGGAAGAAACAAATCAAGTTGCCGGAGGCCATCCGCTCCGTATTGCCTCGAAAGGCTGGTGCTGCGATCGCACCGGCAATCTCGCCTGATTTGTTGATCTGTGACTTGAACGCTCTACCTTCCGAGCGCCGGTTGGCCGAAAACAGCGACTTTGTGGTTTACGCGGCGCAGGCTATCGAGATCCCTCACATGCTGCAAGAAGTTGGACGCCTTCGCGAAATCACATTTCGCGAAGCGGGTGAGGGAACTGGCAAGCGTACCGATCTGGACCGTTTCGACCGTCACTATTGGCACCTCTTGTTGTGGGGCAAGCAGAAAAACGAACTCGTGGGTGCATATCGCGCCGGCAACACTGCCGACATCGTTATGCAGCACGGTGTAAACGGCCTCTACACCAGCACGCTTTTTCGATACGACGAACGACTGCTCGAAAGATTCGGTCCCGCGCTCGAACTGGGCCGATCCTTCGTGCGGCCTGAATACCAGCGACAGTACGCGCCGTTGCTGTTGCTGTGGAAGGCGATTGCCCGGTTCGTGCTTCTTCGACCGGAGACGGCGGTCCTCTTTGGAGCAGTCAGCATCAGCAACACTTACACTCCGGCATCGCGGGAGTTGATGTACTCGTTCTTCGAGGATCGCCGAAGTGGAGACGATCTTGCCGATCTCGTTACACCACGCAAGCCCTTTCGTCCTGCGCGCATTCGTACATGGGACTGCCGCGCAGTATGTCGAGCGTTGCGCGATCTGGAGGAGTTGTCGGAGCCCATCGCGGATGTCGAGACCGACGGGAAAGGCCTGCCCATCCTGCTAAAGCAATATGCGAAAGTTGGCGGAAAATTGCTTGGGTTCAACGTCGACCCGAAATTTTCGGATGTCCTCGATGGCCTCGTCGTCGTTGACCTTCGCCAGACTGAGCCTGGCGTGCTTGAACGCTACATGGGCCGCGAAGGAGCAGCAGCTTTCCGGCGATGCCACGGCTTCTCCTAAGAGCCGAGGCCGTTCAGTTTTGATTCCGTCGGGACGATGCAGCTGTCGGATGCGGTCGAGAGGATTCCTTCAACCAGTCCCCCGATTTTCAGGAGTTCTTCTGGATCCATCAGGCCCTGCATGCCTTCAAAAAGTTGGCGCTCCTCCCTGCGGATATGGTTGGAGAGCCTTTCCGCGAATGTCCGTAGCTCGCCTTGATCTAGAGTTCCCTCGGAGGCACGAGCAAAATAATCGCGAAGTTGACCGTGCTCGGCGATTAGCTCGTCGACGAGTGAGGTGAGTTCTGAGAATCGTCGCGCCGCCGGGAAGAGATGCGCCTCCTCAGCAGCAAAATGAAATCGAATTTCATGCTCGAAGTGCTGCCTCATCTCCGACTGCCAGGCTTTTACTTCCGCAGGGGTTGCCAGCTTTGCCCGGTTGATGCGAACACACAACGCGAGCGCGTGTTGGTGCTGCCGCGAAAGCGGCACGAGGTTCTTATCGCGAAGCATCTCCCGCTATTATGACATCGCACCGCCGCCCAGCCCCTTGATCGTTCCTGTGTGCGTATTTCGTGCAGGTAATCCGCAAGGCGCTCTAGTTGCGTCCTGTCCTTTACTAATTTCCCCTCACGATTCAGAATGGAAAGTTCGCTTGCACGGGTGTCGACGTCTGGGGTTTTTGTCAGATGGGGCATAGTTTCGATTTGCAAGCCAGGGAGCCTTCATATGCCAGCAACCGGGGAACTTATCCGTCTCATGAACTATGTCGACGACATTAATGCGACTTTGCGCCGCATCAGCTTTTCGATCTCATCCATGAGCGATGAGGAGCGTAAGCGACTGTCGGAGTACATGGGTTCGGCCGCGAACGGATTTAACGAGGTCCTGCAACATCTGGAAGAAAGCGCCAAGTAAGTGCCCGACATCAAGACCATCGCGGTCATCGGTGCGGGCACTATGGGACGCGGAATCGCCCATGCTGCGGCTCTTGGTTGCTATCGAACCATTCTCGAAGACATCCTTCCAAATGCTCTGCGACGCGCCGAAACCGAAATTCGGGCCAATCTCGACAAAGCCGTTGAGATCGGCAAGGTCTCGGCGACCGACGCCAATGCAGCCTTCGCACGGCTCGAATACGCAGGCTCGGTAGACGAGGCGGCCCGCCCGGCAGATCTCGTCATCGAGGCGGTCCCTGAGGAGCTCGAATCGAAGATCGAGATTTTCACGCTGCTCGACAAAATCTGCCGTCCCACGACGGTGCTCGCCTCGAACACAAGTTCCCTGAGCCTCACCGAGATCGCCAGCGTTACCTATCGCGCGAAAAAAATTGTGGGCATGCATTTCTTCAACCCTGTGCACAAAATGAAGCTGCTGGAAATCGTGCGCGCGTTAGAAACCGACGACGATACGCTTGCGACAGCAGTGGAAGTTGGCCGGCGTATGGGTAAGGAAGTTGTAGTCATCAAGGAGTCGCCCGGCTTCGTCACCAGCCGGATTAACGCAATGATCGGCAATGAGGCCTTTTACATGCTGCAGGAGGGTGTTGCCAGCGCCGAAGACATCGACAAAGCGCTCAAGCTCGGACTGAACCATCCGATGGGACCCTTCGAATTAGTAGATCTGGTTGGGTTGGATACGCGCTTGCACATCCTCGAATACCTTCATAAAACCCTTGGCGAGAAATTCCGGCCTGCGCCTTTGCTGGTCCAGTACGTCAAAGCTGGCCGCTTGGGACGCAAATCCGGTCGCGGTGTATTCGAGTATCCCGAGCCAAGACCCTCCGAGGTGCCTGCAACTTCGCACTGAGAAGGGCACCCGCATTTCGTTAGTCCGCCGATCCATACCCGCCTGATTCTTTGGCCAACAAAAATGGCGGGCGAAGCCGCCCGCCACTCGATACGAATTCTCCGTTACTTGTTGATGTCGTCCTTGGCTTCCAGGCGCTTGATGGCCGCCTCGATGAACACCTTGTTCTGCTCTGGCGCTCCGGCTTCCGCGAGCTTCATCTCTTTCACGGCGTTGTCGAAGTCTCCCTGCGAGGAGTACACGCGTGCCATGCCCGAGTGAGTGAACCACAGGTCGGGATGCTGCTGAAAGTTTTTCTTCCAGACCGCATAGGCTTCGGCATCCTTCTTCTGGCCCTTCAATGCAAAGGCGTACTGGTGGAGTTGGATCGGCGTGGCTATCTCAATCCCCTTGTCGTGAGCAACTTTGGCTTCGTCCTTCTTTCCCATCGCTTCTAGAATCTGCGACTTGGTGTTGTAGTTCTCATACCGTGGTTCCGAGCCGATCGAACGGTTCGAGTAGTCCAGTGCTTCGTCAAGGTCTACCTTGTGCGCGAGCAGGTAATTCGCAGCGTCGTCCCACCCATCCCAGGTGTACTGCGGTAACCCGCGCATCTGGGCTCTGAGGCTAGCTTCAACGATCGGATTCACGTCGACCGATACCTTGAACGGTACCGAGATCTTCTCCCACCGCATGGTGACGACTGCGGAGTTTTCCGTCGGCTCGATAGTGTAAGCGAGGGCCTCTTGCATCTCGGCGGTCTGCGGTTTCACACTTACGCGCAGTGCGTCCTCGCCTTCCTTGTACGAGAAGCTACCCCATGCAGTGTTGACCTTCGAGAAGATTACGGTCCACTCATTCTCGTTCGGAATCATGTGCAGGCCGTATGTGCCTTTATCGAGCGGCTTGCCGTCAATGCTCACCGCGTCGGTAAACGTAATGATGGTGTTTTCGTTGGCGCCAGCGCGCCAGACTTGGCCGTAAGGAACCACCTTGCCCCAGATCGTACGACCTTTCACGAGCGGGCGATGGTAGTTCACCGTGATATCCGTGATGCCGATACGCTGCGTGACTACAGCGTGTTGGCTGTCGCGCGGAATGTTTAACTGGGTTGACTGGCTGAAACAAATACCCGCAGCAAGAATCAGCAGCAGGGCGACTCCGAGAGGCGTGCGTTTTTTAGACACGGGTATCTCCTCAATCTTGGGCTCAAAACATCGTTGAATTGGCTCGAAAGTGCGGACGCTCAACCTGAGCAGTTACGGGAACGTTAGACGACGGAGCAGGCAATAAGGTGAGCGGACGGAGGCCGTATCCACCGTACGCGGGCTAACCCTTTCCTCGTAAACACAGTCTAAGTGTTTAGGAATTCTCCCGATTTCGGGAACTTCCTTGGCGCCCGCGTCGTATTACCAACAGATGGCAGAGCGGAACTTGAGACCCTCCGCTCAACCCTGAACCCGGGGCCCCCAGCCGCTGCCCGGCGGTTTGGGGGCTAAGTCCTATGCAAATGCTCCTCGACATTATTCGGCAGTCTATGGCGACCTTGTGGGCGCACAAGCTCAGGTCGTTTCTCACCATGTTCGGCATTGCCTGGGGCGTTGGATCGCTTCTGTTGCTTGTGGGTTTGGGGGAGGGATTCCGCAGTGGCCAAGCCAAGCAGTTGGCGACCCTGGGGCAGGACATCATGTTCGTCTTCCCGGGAAGGATTCCAGCGGTTGAGGGCAGTCTGCAGTCAGGACAGACCTACCATTTCAGCTATGAGGACTACCTCGCCTTGCGGAGTGATGCGCGGAGATTGAAGACAGTCTCGGCGGTCATCAACCGCGAAGATATCCGCGCGGTCAGCGAGTATGGTTCGACAAACGGACAAGTCTTTGGCATCGCGCCCGAATACAACCAGATTCGAACGGTGCCGGTCGGGACGGGACGCTGGTTCAACGATCAAGACAACAGCGAGCATCGGCGGGTCGCAGTCGTCGGTTGGGAACTGCTGAAAAACGTCTTCCCCGGACGTCCGGCGGTTGGAGCGACGATGCTGCTCAACGGCATTCGCTTCGACATCATCGGTGTACTGGCCAAGGTCGGGCAGGATGGTAACAACGGCACAAACGCCCGCATCTTCGTGCCGATTGAAACCATGCGTGAACTGTTTCCCTTGAAGGGCGACAATGTCGAGAACGCAGTCTCGTTCATCAACTACCGTCCATTGAACAAGGGCGAGCACCTGGCTTCGAAGGCCGAAGTGCACGAGATCATCGCGAAACGGCATAACTTCAATCCCAAGCTCGAAGATGCGTTCGAGGATTGGGACACAATCGAGAATTCGCAGAAGGTCGACAAGATTTTCAACGCGATGGATTACTTCCTGGGCGTCGTCGGATTGGTAACGTTGGGTCTTGGCGCCATTGGAATCGTGAACATCATGCTGGTTTCGGTTGCTGAGCGGACACGTGAGATCGGACTGAGAAAAGCGCTGGGTGCCACTCACCGAAACATCATGACGCAATTCTTTATCGAAGGCGCGTTTCTGACGGCGTTCAGCGGCGGGATCGGTTTGGCCATCACAGTGGCAGTCGTTACGGTCCTGGCGATGCTGCCATCGCCGGAGGGCTTCGACACTCCACGAATCGTGCCCTTGTCGGCCGTGGCCGCCATCGGTTCCCTCGCAATTGCGGGGATCAGCGCAGGACTTTATCCGGCACGCAAGGCAGCTTTATTGCCTCCGGTAGAAGCGCTGCGCCAGGAATAAGAATGATCGGCAATCTCTTTCGACAAGCCTACGAAGCGCTCCGTCATAACCGCCGACGGAGCGTGCTCACTATGCTCGGCATGGCTTGGGGGATTGCCACAGTCGTGCTTCTTCTGGCCTACGGTTCCGGCTTCGAATCCGGGCTTTGGTCGGCGTTTCGTTCGTTTGGCACGAACCTGATCTTCATCTTCCCCGGGCGGACCTCGATGCAGGTCGGAGGAACGAAAGCGGGCGCCGAAGTCCGCCTCACCATGAAAGACTTCGAGCACATTCAAGCAGAGGTGCCGTTGCTGAAACGGATGTCACCCGAGGTCTTCAAGCAGTGCACTGTTGCGTATGGCTCGCGCAGCGGCAACTATGCGGTCAGCGGAGTGTATGCCAGCTATCCGCGCATGCGGCGCATGGAATTTGCCGATGGCGCGGCGTTCAGCGAAGCAGACGATTTTACGCACACGCGCGTGGCTTTCATCGGCGCCGATCTCAAGCAAAAGCTGTTTTCGGGCCAAAATGCGGTTGGCGAGAAGATCCGGGTGGACGGCATCTCGTACCAGGTGGTCGGCGTTCTCAAGCACGTCATCAACAATAGCGATGACAACCTGAACGGCCACGTTTACGTGCCCTTTAGCGGCATCACCGACGTCAAAAACAATTACTACCTCAGCTCGATCGTGATGGAATACGAGGGGAATCACGAGAAGGTCGTGAAATCACTACGCGATTCGCTGGCTTTCCATCACAACTTCGATCCGAAGGACAAGCGCGCCGTATTCGTGTTCGATGTCTTCGCTGATCTGCTAGATCTTCGCGTGATTACAACCGGAATTAAAATCCTGCTCGGATTCATCGGCCTGCTTACACTCGGCATCGGCGGCGTAGGCCTAATGAATATCATGCTCGTCTCGGTTACTCAGCGAACTCGCGAGATTGGCGTTGAAAAGGCACTGGGTGCGCGCCGCTGGCACATTCTCTTCCAATTCTTGTCCGAGGCCCTGGTAATCACGTTTCTTGGCGGGTTGGCTGGTGTGGCGCTCGCCTATCTGGTTTCTTGGACCGTGGGTTCGCTCACGTTGTGGAGTGCTTTTGAGACGAATGCGAGCGAAGGCGATATCCACCTGACGATTCAGGCCGGAACTCTGATCGTCTCGACCATCATCCTGAGCTTTGTGGGAATCGTGAGCGGAATGCTACCGGCAATCAAAGCTGCGCGGCTCGATCCGATCGAGGCGTTGCGATATGAGTGATTGGCCTCATCGGAGTTCTTCGGGCATTCGAGTTCGCGAGCACTCCCACAACCGAGTCGATGGTGTTGGGTTCCGAATACCGAACACCGATTACCCGTCTTCTCTAATCTTTTAGCAACTGTCTCGCGATAACCAGCCTCTGAATCTCGCTGGTTCCTTCCCCGATCGTGCACAGCTTTACATCGCGATAGAACTTCTCCGCCGGGTAGTCCTTGATGAAACCATAACCGCCGTGGATCTGCACACCCTCGTTGGCGCAGCGAACCGCGACCTCGCTTGCGTAGAGCTTCGCCATCGAGGACTCGAGCGTAGTCTTCAACCCGGCATCTTTCATCGCGGCCGCGCGCAGGGTAAGAAGTTTGGCGGCTTCGATCTCGGTTGCCATGTCAGCTAATTTCCATTGGATCGCCTGGAATTCGCTGATCGCTTTTCCAAACTGCTTGCGTTCTTTGGAGTAATTCAATGCGGCTTCGTAAGCGCCCTCTGCCATTCCAAGGGACAGCGCCGCGATCGAAATGCGGCCGCCATCCAGAATCCGCATCGCATCGATGAAGCCATTGCCTTCTTGCCCCAGCAGATTTTCGGCAGGAACGAAGCAGTCTTCAAAGATCAGCTCAGCGGTGTCGCTCGCGCGAAGTCCCAGCTTGTTTTCCTTCTTTCCGGGGCGAAACCCTTTCGCATCGTGCTCGACGATGAATGCCGACAAGCCATGCGTGTGCGCGGCTCGGTCCGTTACCGCGATGACGACCAGCACATCGGCGTAGTGGCCGTTTGTACAAAAAGTCTTGGTGCCGTTTAATACCCATCCGCCCTTAGTTTTTGATGCGGTCATGCGGGCACTACCGGCGTCGGAACCGGACGACGGTTCCGTCAGGCCCCACGCGCCAATGAATTCTCCGGTGGCGAGCTTGGAGATGTACTTCTTCTTCTGCGCGTCGTTTCCAGCAAGAAAAATGTGATTCGAGCAAAGTGAAGTGTGCGCCGCCACGATAATTCCTACCGAGCCATCAACGCGCGACAGTTCCTCGATGGCGGTCACATACTCGACGTACCCCATTCCCGCACCACCCAGTTCCGGCGGGAAGATGGTTCCCAGCATCCCAAGCTTGCCAAGTTCCTTGATCGTTGCGAGAGGAAACTCTCCCGCCTCGTCCCACTTCATGACGTTGGGAAGAATCTCGCGTTCCGAAAACTCGCGGACACTCTTTTTTAGTTGTAACTGTTCTTCGTTGAGCTGGAAATCCAAGTTGCCTCCAAGTCTCTTGTGGATCTGGCGGCTACGTGGGCGGGGCGATCCTGTAGACCAGTGATCTGATTAAAACATGAGGTGAACAAAGCGAAAAGTTACCTTGGAAGGAAAGTTATTAAAATGCTTAAACCAGCATGAATACTGGCCGAAACCTATGTCTCTAGGGGGTGGCCTACCGACCGAACGGTACGAAGAAAACGCCCTATATCACTGTGTTCGCGCCCAGGAATCGTTCGAAGACTTCGTTCGACACGAGTCTCCCGCGAGGTGTGAGCCGGATCCGATCGCCACGATGGTCGATCAATCCTCCCTGGGCAAGTTCTAAGAGCGTCGGTCGTAACGCGGCAACTACCGAGTCGCCGAATCTCGCACGCACGTCTACCAGATCGACGCCGTCCGTGAGTCGTAAGCCCAAAAAAAACGTCTCTTCCAGAGCAGCCTGCGCCCTGACCGTCGTCCGCGCCGGTGGAGCCCCAGCCATATACTGCTCGAGCGAATCGGCGGTCGAGAAACGAATCGACTCGCACTGGTCATCCGCGGCGATCAGCATCGAGTGTGCATCCACTCCGAAACCAAGGTACGGCTGGCGTCTCCAATACTTCAGGTTGTGCCGCGACACAAATCCATCGCGCGCAAAATTAGAAATCTCGTACTGGCATACACCGGCGGCATCCAACTCCGCACAAGCCATCTCGTAGAAACTCGCGCTTGCGTCCTCGTCCGGAACAAAGTGGGCGTGATATCTTGTGCCGCCCGCGATCAGTTCGCGGCCCAGGCGGGAATCCTCATCCACCTCGAGCATATAGACGCTTACATGAGGAACGCCAAGCTCGATGGCGCGTTGCCGCGAGACACCCCAACTTTCCTTAGTTTGATGAGGCAATCCCGCAATCAGATCAACATTGATGTTCGCAATCCCGGCTCGTCGCAGACGATCAACATCGTCGAGCACGGTGCCGTTCTTATGCAGGCGTCCCACCGACGCCGCTTCTTTATTGATGAAAGACTGTACCCCCAGGCTTACGCGGTTGACGCCGCATCGTAGAAATGCCTCCAGAACAGAATCGTTGAGGGTGCCGGGCGCGCATTCCACAGTGACTTCCGCGTCCGCTGACAGACGAAAATTTTGCTTCACCGTGACAAACAGCCGTTCCAATTGCTGCGACTCTAGTACGGTGGGGGTGCCGCCACCGAGGTAGATCGTATCCACCTCATCGTCGAATCGGCCGCCCATCAAACGAGCCGTCTCTGGCGTACTATGTATGTCCGCGCAGACCCGGTCGACGTACCGCTCAAATACGGCGCGCGAAAAAACGTCCGACGCGAAGTTGCAATAGGTACACTTCGTGCGACAGAACGGAACCGACAGATAAAAGCCAATGGGCATCCTGATTGATTATCCCATCGATGACCCTCTCATTTTCGGTCCTGCCAACGGAACCCAAGGACCGTACATCTGACTGACTCTCATATGCTTCCTCGCGTCGTTATCACCGGGATGGGTGTGGTCAGTCCCAATGGCATTGGGAAAGAAGCATTCACACGCTCCATTCTGGCCGGCAAGTCCGGTGTGAAGCGCATCTCGCGCTTCGATCCATGCTGCTTGCCCGTGAAAATTGCCGGCGAAATTCCGGATTTTGACGAATTTGCTTGGGTAGACGCACGCGAGCGAAAACATGTTTCCCGCGTCGTTCCACTGGCTGTAGCGGCTTCGGCAGAGGCGCTACAAGATGCAGGCCTCGATACCACGAAGATGTCTCTCGAAGAGCAGCGGCAGATCGGTGTGATTCTCGGCTCCGGAGGGGGAGCGCAGGAGTTTTCGGAGGAGCAATATCGGCTCTGGCACTCCGGTCATGTCAAGCAAGTCAGCCTGTTCTGCATTCCTAGCGGAACCATGGGGACGATCTCCAGCGAAGTCTCCATGCGCTTTGGTTTCCGTGGATACAGCCACGTGGTCACGGCGGGCTGTACGTCTTCGAGCGACGCGCTTGGGTTCGCCTACCAGCATATCCAGGCGGGCATTCAGCCGATGTTTCTTGTTGGAGGGGTAGACGCTCCGATCACAGCGGGAATCATCAAGGGCTATACGCTCATGCGCGCGTTGACGCAATCCTGGAACGACCAGCCCGAGCGTGCCTCGCGGCCGTTTTCGGCCGACCGCGATGGCTTCGTTCTCGCGGAAGGGGCGTGGATGTTTGTGCTCGAAAACTATGAGCATGCCAAGGCTCGTGGGGCGCGAATCTGGGCCGAAGTCGCCGGATACTCGGCCACCTGCGAGGCGTTTCATCGCGTCCGCATGAGCGATTCACCGGAAGAACCGGCGAGGGCGATCACGCAGGCTCTCGACGAAGCACAAATCGCTCCGCAAGACATTCAGTACGTGAATCTGCATGGCACTTCAACCGAAATGAACGATCGCGTCGAAACGCAAGCGCTTAAGATTGCACTCGGCGATCACGCGAAGAGAATTCCCATGTCTGCCCTCAAGTCGCAAATCGGGCACGCACAAGGCGCCTGCGGCGCTGCCGGTGTGGCTGCCACCTTGATTGCGATGCGTGAGTCCAAGATCCCGCCGACGATCAATCTCGACCGGCCGGACCCGCATTGCGACCTCGATTACGTTCCGGACTCAGGTCGTCCAGTTGCGATCGAAAACGCGATCTGCAACTGCGTGGGCTTTGGATCGAAGAATTCCGCTCTCATTCTGCGCCAAGTCAATTGAGCGCGGTTGGCTAGCTTGGCGGTGCCCTCTAGAATGTCTGTACTGTGAGACTTCACCTTCTCACTTGGGTGTGGTGCGTCGGGTCGGCCGCGACGTTACTGGGACAGGAAAATCCCTCCTCGACACCAGCCTATCTGCTGCGCCTCGAACGAATGGCTGCTTTGAGCGACGTTTGCGTTCTGGTCCGCAGCGACGGCCCCTACCATCTCGAAAAAAACGACGGCGACAAAGTTGACGTCTACGAAGGCAATCTGCCGGAAGGCGACTTGCAGAAACTTCAGCGCTGGGTTGCTGCGGATGAACTCTTCACTCTTACGCAGGACAAAATCATCGCGCCACTTTTCTCATCGGGGAAAGACGAGTTGATCGTTGCGGTCCACCGCCCCGGCTATTGGCAGAACCTGGACTTCCCGGCTCCCTCGACCTGGCAACCGCTCCGGCAAAGTGTTGCTCCTCTCGCCCAGTGGTTCGACGAGATCCTCAAAGCCAAACATCGAGCGAAATTGAAAGAGGAGGACGCCCGTAGTAACTGCATACCGCACCATGAGCTCAGGTTCTCCACTCGTCCGCCTCCGCCGGCAGTCCAACCGAAGCCTGATTTCTTGTTTATCCTGCACGATACGATGATTGAAAGTCAGTTTGGGAAGAAAGTGTGCACAATTGTCTATCGCGACGGGCTCTACCATCGCGAAACGAAGGCCCAAAAGATGGGCAGCTCCGAAATCAATACCGCTACTTACGAGGGAAGAGTTGATGCGGCTGACGTGAGCCAGTTACAAACGATCCTGGCAAGACCGGAATTTCAGAATCGCCGAGCGCCCCTTCCGCCCAGCGGCGGATATATGAAAGAAGGTGAACTCGCTTCGGTGACGTTTCCGGGTGAAAGTAAACCGCGAACCGTCCTTTTCTGGAACTACGTTCCTGCCGGTCTGGTCAGTGGAAAAATCTACGACGAGAACGGCATAAAGGACTTGGCTCCCTTGACCCAATGGTTGAAGACTGCCGTTGACCGCCAGAAAGCGCCGCCGACGGCGCATGGCCCTCTCAATGATTGCGTGCCCATGCTGCGGCGCTGAACGAGATCTCACTGATGTTTCCGTCGAAGCTTTGTCATAATGAAGCAAAACCATGTCACGAATGATGGATTTGGTCCGTACGTCTGCGGTACCCGCCAACCTGATGCAAGCTGCTGCCCGTGGCGCTCTTTCGGTGCCTTCCGACGAAATGGTCGAGATCCTCGTTTATCTCGCAACTCACAATAAGGTCTTCGGGCAGTTGGCTCGCATGACGCTCGCAGGGTGGGACGAGAAGTCATGCTTGCAGATCGCCGCCAATCCACAAGCTCCGCAGGAGGTTTTGGACTACTGGATCGCCAATGAGAACATTCGTCCCAATCTGCTTCCTGCACTGATCGAAAACCCTGCAATTTCCGATGCGCAACTCCTGGTCATGGCCTCTGACGGTTCGCGGGAAGTGGTGAGTGCTATGGGGCAGAGTAGTCGGATTCAGAAACTGCGGGCGGTGATGCAGGCGTTAGCGGCAAATCCCAACTCGACCAACGCGGAGGCGGTGGCGCTGAAGGCCCAGGCGCAGCTCGCCAGCAACGACGAGACCGTGACCTCGTCCGACGACGTGCCGACCGGCTCAACGCCCGAAGATTCAGCGGACGACCAGGAGTTGAACGAGTTTCTGGCAGAACACGCCAAAGAGTTAACGCTTGAAGGGGAAAAGCCTTTTCAGGCCATGGGTGGAATCTTCGAACTCGAGCACTCAGCGAGCGACGTGAACGAAGCAGATGGGAACTCACCAACTGCCGAACCTGCGACCGTGCCAGAGACCATCGCTCCTGGCGACGGTGCGAACGCGGCCGCAAAACCTGCATCGAAGCCCAATCCAGCCAAGAAGGCCCACCTCAGCGCCGAGGCAGAACGCGGTAGTTCGTTGCAGAAAATTTCCAAGCTCGACGTGAAGGGCCGTATCCAGCTCGCCATGAAGGGGAACAAGGAAGAGCGGTCAATCCTGATTCGCGACGCCACAAAGCTTGTGGCGCTCGCAGTTCTCGAGTCCGGCAAGATCACCGACGGAGAAGTCGAGAAATTCGCGAGTCAAAAAAATGTTCTCGAAGCGGTTCTGCGCCAGATTCCGATGAAGCGCCGATTTGCGAAGAATTACAACGTCGTTCGTAACCTGGTCGCGAATCCCCGCACTCCGCTGGACATTTCGCTCGGCTTGATGAAGAACATTCTGACCGCGGATCTACGGAACCTCGCTTCCAATAAGGAAGTCTCGGACACGATTCGAAAGCTGGCGTTGAAGATGTTCAAACAGAAAACAGAAACGAAGAAAGGCTCTGGGTAAGATCACGCCATCCGGCGCCGCGATGTAAGCTTTGTGCTCTGTCGTAAGATCGAGGGACTCAATGGTGACTTCAGTTCAGTCGGATCCGATCGCCGAAATTCTTCAGAAGGCTAAGACGATTGCCGTCGTTGGCCTTTCCAATAACCCTCTCCGTCCCAGCCACGGAGTTGCCGCTTATCTTCAGTCGTCGGGCTATCGAATTATTCCCGTCAATCCGGAAATTGAGGAGTCTCTCGGCGAGAAAAGCTACCCTTCGCTGCCGGATGTGCCTGAGAAAATCGACATTGTCGACATCTTCCGCCGCTCCGAATTCGTCGAGGAAGTTGTCGATCAAGCAATCCAGTTGAAAGTGCCTGCCATCTGGATGCAGGAGGAAGTGATTCACGAGAAGGCTGCCGAGAAAGCCCGCAAGGCTGGCATCTTCGTAGTGATGGATCGGTGCATCCTGCTTGAACACCGCGCCCGTTTCCGTTAGCTGGCGCTCAGAAACTCCGTACAGGGTCCGGAGTTCGACTTCACCACGATGACCGTCGCGTCGTCCTGTAATCCCGCGCCATTCACAAAGCCGCGCACGTCTTCAAGCAACGTTTCCTTTGACGCTTCTTTCGATTGCAGATGTTCCGCGAGCCGGGCTGACCCGTATTCTTCATCCGAGGCGTTCGCCGCCTCCGTGATGCCATCACTGTACAGTACGAACCTCTCTCCGTCGCTCAAGCACACCGACGACTCCGAGTAAAGACCGCGGCGGATTCCAAGCGGCAAGCCCATCTCAGAGTGAAGAAACGTTGCGCCACGGGAGTCGACAGCAACCGGTGGCAGGTGTCCTGCGTTGGCGAAGGTGAGCGTACGAGTGCTTGGATCGAGTACCGCGTACACCATGGTCACGAATCGCCCGGAAGGGAAGTCATCCACTAGAAGTTCATTCAGCTTCGTTAGTACTTCCGCTGGGCTGCACGAATTTTCCGCGAGCGACCGCGCCATCGCCCGGGTTGCCGACATGAGCAGGGCAGCGCCCATTCCTTTGCCCGACACGTCTGCCAGGATCAATCCCCAGCGTCCGTCGTGCAGGTCGATGAAGTCGTACCAATCTCCACCGACCGCGCCCGCCGGGACCGAGATACCAGAGACTTCAAATCCGGGGATGAACGGAGAACTTTTTGGAAGCAGCGCCTGTTGAATCGCACGAGCATCTTGTGCCTCGCGGCTCATCTTCTCGCGTGCGGTGCGTTCTTCCTGAAATCGGAGCGCATTGTGAACCGCGACCGCAATGTGGCTGCATAGGCCCTGGAACAACTTCAATTGGGCCGGGCTGAAGGCGTCAAGTTCACCATGCGACGCCGTAAAGACACCGACCAGGTCGTCGCCCACGTGCAAGGGAATCGCAACTTCCGATAGCGTCTGTTTTTCGCAGGCGATGTAATACGGGTCCTTACTCACGTCGGGCGCATACCGCATCTGTCCGGTGGCCGCCGCATATCCGACCAGCCCCTCTTTCCCAACTTTCAACCGATGACCCTTTTCGTGCACCGTGCAGCCGCGTTCTCCAGCCAGAACGAGTTCGCAACGTTCGGAATCGTGCAAGTACACATTGATTTCAACGCAGCCAAACGAGCAGGCAATGTCGTTCACGATCCGGTCAATTAGTTCGTCGAGATCGAGGATGGAAGTGATTTTCTGCGCGGCCTTCTGCACTTTCAGCAGATCCTGAAGGTGGTCTTCAGCCACTCGTCCGAGCCGTTGCGAGCCTGTCTCCATCGTTTCCGAACTGCTTACCATGTGCTGGGTCTCCCGGTGCCGAAGCGTTCCACTCGGCGTACCCCAAAACCTGTAGTTCCTATGTAGATGACAGAGAACGCACTTACGACTCTTTTTCGGATTTCGTTCTCGTCAGCTGTTCACGCGGTTCTGACGCGCTCCGCATCCTTCTGATCTCTTCCATCCGCTCTCTGATTCGACGTTCCACGCCCTCATTGGTTGGGGCGTAGTACTCGCGCTCGCGAAGATTGTCGGGTAGGCACTGCATATTGGCGACTTTGTTCTCAAGGTCATGAGCGTACTGGTAGCCGCGTGAATAGCCGAGCCCCTTCATCAGTTGGGTTGGAGCATTGCGCAGGTGGAGTGGAACCGGTTCAGCCGCAGTCCTCTCGACATCCTGCTGAACGGTCGAATAGGCGATGTACAGCGCGTTCGATTTTGGCGCAACCGCCAGGTAGACCACCGCTTGCGCCAGGGCCAGGTTGCCTTCGGGCATCCCGATAAAATCCACGGCGTCACGCGCCGCCATACATAGCGAAAGTGCATTCGGATCAGCGAGGCCGATGTCCTCGACCGCCATCCTTACCACGCGCCGTGCGATGTAGAGCGGATCTTCTCCAGCCTCGAGCATCCGTCCCAGCCAATACAACGACGCGTCAGGATCGCTGTTGCGCACGGACTTGTGCAGTGCGGAGATCAGGTTGTAATGCTCTTCACCCGTCTTGTCATACAGAAGAATTCGCTTCTGCAGTGCATCATGAACGATGTCGTCGGTAATCTCGCCGCCGGTCCTTTGGCCCGGAATCGGAGCCGCGAGGGTAGAAGCAACTTCCAGCACGTTGTACGCGTTGCGGGCATCTCCACTGGAGTAATTTGCGATCTTCATGAGCACATCATCTGATGCGCGAAGTTGCATCGCTCCTAGTCCGCGCTCCTCATCCGTCAACGCGTTTCGAAGCAGTGAAACAATTTGTTCCTCGGTCAGCGGTTTCAGAACATACACGCGTGTGCGCGAGAGTAGAGCCGAATTGATCTCGAATGACGGGTTCTCGGTAGTGGCGCCGATCAGCTTGATGTTGCCCTTCTCGACATGCGGCAGAAATGCATCCTGTTGCGCTTTGTTAAAACGATGAATCTCATCGATGAAGACGATCGTCCGCGTGCCGTATTGCTTTGCGCGCTCGGCATCCGACATCACCTGCTTGATTTCCTTGATCCCGGACAGGACCGCCGAGAACTCGATGAACTCGGCCTTGGTCATTCGCGCAATGATCTTCGCCAGCGTCGTCTTGCCGGTTCCGGGAGGACCCCAGAAAATCAACGATCCAGGATCGTCGCGTTCGATCTGCGTGCGCAGGGGCTTGCCCGGACCGACGAGGTGTTCCTGGCCGACGTATTCATCCAGGGTGCGCGGGCGCATACGATCGGCCAGCGGACGTGTGCGGTCCGACGACTCACCCGGGCTCGGAATTGCCTGGAACAGGCTCATTGGTATTACTCACCGTCTCTGACGCGCGATCTCATACAGTACGATGCTGGCCGCCACGCCCGCGTTCAGAGATTCCACTTGCGCGGCGTGTGGGATTGCAAGGACCTCGTCTACCTTTGCCATGAGGTCGCGCGGAACTCCGGCTCCCTCTCCGCCGATGATTACCGCCACCGGATGTTTCAAGTCTGCCTCCGGGAGTGGCGTTCCTTTGTGCGAGGACGTGCCCACAAGGCGCACGCCCCGTTCCTTCAATAATGGAAGGACATCAGTAACCTTCACTTGCACGACGGGCAGGCGAAACAGTGATCCTGCAGATCCACGCACGACTTTCGAGTTGAAAGCGCTGACCGTACCCTCGCCGAGCAAGACTCCAACCGCTCCAAACGCCTCCGCTGAACGCAACACCGTACCCAGATTGCCCGGATCTTGCAGACCCGCAATCAACACGATTGGTCCAGCGTCGGCTCTCGCAAGAACATCTTCCAGCTTGTGCGTCGGGTATCGCACCAAGGCAGCCACCCCTTGTGGCGAATCACTCGGAACCAGGCTCGCGAAAAGCTTATCCGGAAGTACGGCCGTTTCCACGTGAGATCCAATCTGCGGGAGCAGCCGCTCGATCTGGTTGTTCGCCGTCTCGCGGAAAAAGATCGCGTCGAAGCGGAGGCCACTGCGAATTGCTTCTTCCACAATCCGAAGCCCTTCGATCGCGCAATCGCCGTGCTCCGTCAGTTCGCCTTGGGCGAACGCTCGCCGCAGTTCTTTTACCAACGAATTGTGCCGTCCCTCGACGCGGCGAAGCCGTTCGTGGGTGGAGCCCTGCGACCGCATCGACTGTGGGGATCTGGGCATGACGAGGACGGCTAACGTTTCGCATCATACGCTGTTTGTTCGGTTTGCAGCGTATCTCGTGTTATGTTAGTTTTCGCCGTCGTTAACCGGAAAACTCGGAAGGAACCGTCGTGCACGCGGAAATTGTCAAGATTAATCACGAGAGTCCCGAAGCATCGTTGGTGAAATACGCCGCCGAGCAGATCAGGTCGGGACAGGTGCTGGGCATGCCCACGGACACCTTCTACGGGCTGGCTGCCGACCCGCTCAACTTGCGTGCAGTGGAACGGGTTTATGAAATCAAGTCGCGCTCGCGGCACAAACCTTTGTCTCTATTGATCGAAAGCGTCGATCAGGCTGAAGAGTTAGCTCGTCCGCTTCCCGAAGAATTCTACAAACTCGCGCGTCGTTTCTGGCCGGGACCGTTGACGATCATCGTGCAAGCCGCTTCACGGTTGCCGCTCAAGGTCACGGCGAACACCGGAAACGTTGCCTTGCGCGTGCCATCCGCGAAGATTCCGTTGGCGGTCATTCAAGCCGCGGGGATTCCCATTACCGCTACTTCGGCCAATCTGAGCGGCGCATCGGAATGTACGACTGCCGAACAAGTGCGCGATCAACTGCAAGATCGCATCTCGATCATCGTCGACGGCGGCACATCCCCTCGCGAAATCGCCTCGACCATCGTGGATCTTAGTGACCACGAGGCGCGCTGGCGCGTGATCCGTGAAGGCGCCATTCCTGCTCAGGAGATTTCCACCTTTTTCGCCCAGGGATGATGAATGTGAGCGCGAGTCGCGTCCCGCGACGCCGCTGGATCGTGCGGCTGCTGCTGATTATCGCGCTGGCCTTGGGGCTTTTTTTGATTACAACCTGTTGGCAAGTCGTCCACGAGGCCGGTCAACAAGAGCTGCACGCCGCCGACGCAATCGTCGTTTTCGGCGCCGCTGAGTATGCGGGCCGGCCCTCTCCTGTCCTGCGCGCGCGTCTCGACCACGCTTACGACTTGTTTAAGCAGAATCTGGCGCCAGTCGTCATCACCACCGGAGGCGCAGCCGCCGATCCGAGCTTCAGCGAAGGAGGAGTGGGTCGCGACTACCTCATGCGTCGCGGCATCCCGGAACGCGATCTGATCGCCGAAACCCAGGGCTCCGACACCGCCCAGTCAGCCCAGCGCGTGGCTGTGATCATGCATACCAACGGCATGCATACCTGTCTCGCCGTGAGCGACGAATATCACGTCTTCCGCATCAAGAAGCTATTGCAGCGCGAAGGCGTAGAGGTCTATGTGGCGCCGCGCTCCGGATCCCGTCCCCATAGCATCCTCGCGCGAATGATCGCCGTCTTCCGCGAAGCGGTCAGCTACTTAGTGTGGAAAGTGGGAATAGCGTAGATCGAACGTTTCAACGTTTTGATGTCTCAGAGTTTCAAGGTTTCCGTTATCGGCGATTCCTTACCCAGTTTGTCATCCGCCCCGATGTCATCCTGAGCCAACTGTCATCCTGAGCGAAGTGAGCCGCAGGGCAAACGAGTCGAAGGACCCCTTGCCTGAAGATGTCACACGCAACTCCCAGAGGAATTTTCACCACGGACCTCGATAACTTGAGACTCTGAAACCCTGAAAACTTTGAAACCTGACCTTCCTACCACCCCATCCTCTCGCGCAGGGATGTCACGTGCGCCACGTGATGTTTCCCATGCCACGAATAAAGGGCCAGCGTTTTTTCCAAGTTCATCAAACCGAGTTCCGGATGGCGGAAGTTCTTCTTCCACTCATCAGGTTTGATCGCCCGCAGCATGAGCATCCAGCGCTTATGCAATGACTCGAGCAGCACTAACGATAGTTCGATCGGTGCCGACTTCGCCTCCGGCAGCTCCGCCCAGAGGTTTTCCATGTAGGGCCGGATCGTCGGTTCCTCTTCGGTCAGCGCCAGCTTGAAGCGCACGTAAGAGTTCATGTGGCTGTCTGGAACATGATGCACAACCTGCCGCACGGTCCATCCGCCATCGCGATAAGGTGTGTCGAGTTGCTGCTCAGAAAGGCCTTGCACAGCAACGCGTAATCGAGCGGGTGTTCGCTCAATGTCGGCGAGATACTGTGCTTTCTGCTGTTCATTCAGCGTGCCCTCGTAACGAAACTTGCCGATCGGATATCGCGGATCTGCCGTCACAAGCACCTCCCAACCGCATTAGAGCATGATTCGAACAGAAAAAAGGAAGGGAAGGCGATTCGCCTTCCCTGAAATTTCGCGCTGACACTGACGCTATATCACTGTAACGGCAATGTTGGTTGTGTGGGTTGTTGAGCCACTCGTTGCGCTCACGGTCACCGTGTAATTTCCCGCAGGTGTGCCGCCGCCTCCGCCACCTCCGCCGCCACCGCTCGAACCGCCACATCCCATTGCCGCCATGAGGAACACAACCATGATCAAAGCGAGGACGACATTCCAACGCCGGCGGACGGCAGGAATTCCAAACAAGAAAACTCCGGCCATCATCGCACCGCCGCCGAACAGCGGGCTCAATGGCGCGTCGTGTCGCTCCAGGGACGCTGCTGTCGTCTTGATGGTGAGAGTCGCGGTTTGTGTTGTTGTTCCACTCACCGCGACCGAAGTTGGATTGATGGAACAGGTAATCGCTGCAGTCGATGGCGCAGAGCACGCCAAAGTCACCGTGCCGCTGAAGCCGTTGCGTCCGTCAACCCTGATCGTCGAAGTCGCCGACCCACCTGGCGCGGATATGCTGGCGACATTCGCGAACACCGAGTAATCCGCCGTGGTTGGATTCCCGCTGCTCCACGCACTCACGAGCGCGTCGACGTCGGGAGTTCCAAGGCCGGTGACCTGATCGTACCCGGTTCCTGCGCTGAATCCGTACTGTAGTGTCCCGGTGGTCGGACAATCCGGAGTTCCAGTTCCGCAGGGGACAATATTGTTTCCGGTGGTGATGTCGTGGAACGCGCTCGGCGTGCTCGCATAGACTGCGTAGAGCGTCGGGTTGAGGTTTCCTTGCCCGGTCGATCCAGTTGCCTGATTCAAAATTGTAACGATCCCCGCGAACGTAGGCGCCCCAAATGACGTGCCACCCGCAGCTGTCACTCCATTTGGATTCGAGGTATTAGTAGACGCCAGCCGGAAACCATTCACGCAGCTTCCCTGCGAACAAAACAGATATGAATCGTGGGAGTTTGAGGCATTCAACGCGATGTCCGGAACATCTCGCGCACCATCCGACGGCACCCCCGTGGCGGTTTGCCAGCTCGGCTTCGAGAAAAAGGTGCTGGCGCCTCCGCCGGTTCCATCCAGCTGATTTGCTGCGACCGTATCATTCCACGTCGTCTCGGGAATGTAGGAAAGTGCTGATGCGCCGCTGCTCAAACTGCAGGACTGTGCCCAGTACTGTGTCGCAGCCGCGCACGAAGTCGGCGAGGTGCCGGTAACGGTACCCGCTCCGTCCCCCGTGAACTCAGTTCCCCCGACTCCCGTGACATAAGGCAACGCGGCTGGAATATCCACCGCAATGCC
>Ga0126371_10000286_pt1 | contig 40552 bp, 56 predicted proteins | sample PanSoiMetaPlot_4_FD_110145 | JGI IMG/M metagenome (GOLD analysis project Ga0126371, IMG submission 110145) | Tropical forest soil microbial communities from Panama - MetaG Plot_4 | ecosystem: Environmental > Terrestrial > Soil > Tropical forest > Bulk soil | place: Panama | collected 2016-02-17
GGAGTGAACGCCGGGTAAGCCACGCTCCCGTTGCCGAACCAGATATTGTCACCGGCCACGCCGCCGGGCTGCACGACATGCAGCGGAGCGCCGGGCGCCGCAGTATTGACGCCGATGCTGGCAGCGTTCAGCAGCCGGAACTGGTGGGCGTCCTCGTCCTGAAGCCACGGTGTCTGACCACCCGCTCCCGCCCCGAGGCCCACGCCGTTGATGCGGAACGTGCCGGTGACATTTACGTCGCCGACCACATCGACACCGTAAGACGCCGCAGCCTTGCCTACCGCAAGCGACAGGAGGTTATAGAGCCGGTAGTTCGCCGCGTTGACATCCTGAAGCCACGGCGTCTGCGCGAACGGCGTGCCGGGGCCGGATACCACGGGCGCCGAAGGGGTGGCGACCCCCGCCGTGAATGTAACGCCGCCCGTTGTTGAGTCATCCCACAGGAGAACGAAATCGGTCCCCAGCTGATTGACGTCCGGGTAATCGCTGGCGGTATTGCTGACCTTGATGACAAACGCGGAGCCGATGCCGAGGTGCTGCCATGCCCCGAGGATATTGGCGGCGGGCCATACGCCTGTGATCAGCGGGACGCTCGCCAGCAGCAGATTCCCCAGCTGATCCGAGATGTCCATGACCCAGAAACCGGACATCTCGTTGAAGCGCACCCACAATTGCAGCGAGATGTTGTAGCCGTTCACCTGAACGGTTACGGAAAGCGTCTGGTTCGGACCGCTTGTCAGCTGAACGATCTGGGCCATTTTTTGTGTTTGTCAGAGCAGATGAAGGCCGCCGGGGAGAATGTTGCTGGACCATGCGCCGCTGTTCGGGACATTCGATCCGGCGCCGACCGGAAGGCCGGGCACGCTGAGAATATTGTGCTGATTGGCGACTACATCCGGTATCGGGGCGGTCGGCGTAAAGCCGCTCGGCGTAAGGGCAATAGTATTGCTGCGCGGGCTGGTATGAAGCGCGGCAGGCATGACCTGCACGCTGGCCTGAATGATTTCCTGAAATGTGACGAAGAATGAGCCGCCGCCGAGCGTCTGGTGATTCTGCTCGGATTCGAGCGACGTAATCATCATGTTGTCGTAAGCCATCATGCGGGTGGCAACCTGGACAATGACGCGGTCGCGCGCGAGCGACCGCAGCGTCTGAAAGGCCGACACGCTGCGGCTTTTGTCGCCCGAAAACTGCTCGTGGTAATAAGACTGCATCGAATCGCTCATCAGGATTTCGATGGTCAGTTTCGCCGGGAGCGCATAGGCGTGATCGTTGATGGCCGCGCCGGTCTGCACCGGATTCTCGGTGATAATCACGCGCTGTTCGTCCTGCGCCCGCATCACGGCGTCGAACACATAGATCGTGGATGACGAGTTGTACTGCGCGTCATGCGCGGCCAGCGCGCTCGAATCCGCCGGGACGGTGAGCGTGAACGTGGCCGGTCCCTTGCTGGCCCATTGCGGCGGCCGCCAGCGGTAATCGACGGGCAGCTTCGCGCCCGGCGTAGCCGCAAGCGCATCCAGCGCGCCCGGCCCGAGCGACATACCGGGGAGAACCGGCGCGAGATCACCCATTAACGCTGCCCCATTCCGGCGAGGTCGGTGGCCACGATGTTCTTGAAGTTGGTATGGAACTGGTCACTGAAAGCCTGCGCGATTGCCTGCGGCGAGGCGTTGGTCTGGCTCACCCGGATCGTTACCGGGGCCGTAATTGTAATCTGCTGCTGTACGTCGCCGCCGCCCGAGTCGGCGCGCGGCGCGAATTCCGCGCTGAGTCCGTAGTTGCGGCCCGGCATTGCGTCGCCGCCCATATAGCCGGTGACTTTGGCGAGGTAGTCCATCGTCTCGCCGGGCTTGCCGCCTGCCTTTGTGGGCAGATACTGCGCCCACGCGTCGCCGCGTTTCTGTATGAGTTTGTCGAGCGCGCCCTGCCCCATGTTGTAAGCCGCGATGGCTTTGGACGTGTCTCCGCCGTACTGGCCGAGCAGCTTGTCGAGATACTTGACGCCGCCTTTGATATTGCCAGCGGTATCGTACGGGTTCACGCCCATGTCGGCCGCCGTGCCTTTGAGCAGCTGAAATATCCCGAGCGCGTGCGCTGAGCTTTCGAGAGTTCCCGTGCCCATGCCCGCCCGGAATTCCTGCTGATGAAATCCCGACTCCTGCCTCGCGATGGCGAGCGCGAGCGCCGGACTGACCTTGGTTCCTTTGGTGGCGTTTATGATCTGATTCATAATGCCCGCCTGATCCTGCGTCACCGGCCCCGATGGCGCAGGTCCCTCATCGCCGCTGCCGCCGTACGTGAACAGAGGCGTATCGTCATCGTTAAAGAAGCTGGCGGACTCCGATGCCCGCCGCGACGGCGGGTGAAACTCTTCCAGCTTCGGCATCGGAGCTTTTTGAAAATCCGCAAAGCCGGGACGCATTTTACCGAAAGCGTCCATGCTTTCGTCCAGATAATCCTGTGTGACTTTTATCTTGCTGTCTTCGGCCTTGTCGAGTTCGTCGAGGTGGGCCAGCGTCTTTTTCGCTGCTTCCACCGTTTTCGTGTCCACCGAATGCAGGTCCTGCTCGGCCTGTTTCCGCTGCGCCCTTCGCTGCGCCATTTCGGCCTGCCGCGCGGCGGCTCTCTGTTCTTCGACGTCCTGCTTGTGGCTCTCGGCCCACATGTTGTAGACGCCGCCGACCGGCGTCACATCGAAGACGGACTTGGCCCCGTGCTTCGACAGGTCCCAGCCGGACTTCAGGCCCGCCACCGCCTCGCTCCCGGCCGCTTTGAGCTTCGCGGGATCGTGCGTCATCATCGCTGTCCCGAGATTCTGGGCGGCCTTCAGGCCGTGGCTGGCGAGTCCGATTACATCGCCAGCGGCCTTAATCAGGTCTTGCAGGGTGGTGACGAATGGCGCGAGCGCCACCATCACGATGTCGACCGCGTGCTTGATATGGCCGATAGCTAAAGCGAGATTCTCAAAACTCAGCGTGCCCTTTTCGAGTTTGTCATCGCCGAAGACCGTCCCGATGAAGCTCAGCATTGACGAGAGAGCGTATTTACTCCACTTGTAAATGCCCTCCATCGCGCCTTCGATGATTTCGAAGACGGGCGGCGCGTACACCGCCGCGAGCCTGCCGATGTTGGTTTCGACCACCAGCAGATAATCCGCGAAGTCCGCCGCCTTGTTGCCGACGTACAGCAGCGCGTCCCCCATCTTGGTGAGGTCCGCCGTCTCGCTTGCCATTGACGAGTCGCCGGAAAACGCCGCGATGATATTGGCGAATGCGCGGCCGAATTCGACCGCCATCTTCCAGCAGTCTTCGAGCAGATGCGCCGTGATTTTCAGGACCGGGACCGCGTAGGTTGCCAGCTGGTCGGCGATGTGCGGCGCGTTCTCCGTCAGGTAGGCGATGAGGTGCTGTAGCTTTTCCTCGACCGGCCCGAGCACCGGCCGCAGCTTTTCCCACAGCGCGGAAATAAAGCCCTTTTCGAGCATCTTTCCGGCCACTTCGAGATCGAGAATCTCGGCGCGGAGATTCCGGATTTCGCTCATATTCCGCTGGAAGTTCGGGCCGAAGCCCTCGTTCATCTTCTGGATCATGGCGTCCATCACGGCCGCCTGATTCGCCAGTTCCGGGTCGTTCCAGATTTCCTCGATGGACGCGCCGAGCGCGTCGGTAATCATCGTGGTGCGCTGCGCGACGTCCTTGGTCGTGAGCATGCGCTCCGCCAGCAGCCGGTAATGCTGGTCGGCCATCGCGACGTTCTCGCCCATCGCCACGATGCCTGCCGATACGGCCGTGAACGCCCCGATAATGGCGCCCTGCGCTTCGAGGATTTTCTTTGTCCACCCGCCCGTGTGGGACACGACCGCCTTCTCGGCGTCCATGAGCGTGTTCTTGAATCCACGCACGGACATCTGGTCGGTGCTGAATCCAAGGCTTACAAGGTATTCCTCAATAATGTTGGCTGCTGCCATGTATTATTCTGGTATTACAGATGCCATCGCGTATTGATCTTACTGGAAAAATCTTCGGCCGCCTGACCGTGATCAGTCCCGATGCCGCCGGAGAAACACTTTTCTGGCGCTGCCTGTGTGAATGCGGAAATCACAAAAGTATCAATGGCGCATCACTCAGGAGAGGGGCAACGGTCAGTTGCGGCTGCCGGATGCGCGAAACCGCCGATCAGACGAGTCATGGGAAATCAGGCACTAAAACTCATCACATCTGGAATCACATTAAACAGCGATGCGGCAATCCGAATAATCCGGCTTACAGAGATTACGGCGGTCGCGGCATTCGCGTCTGCCAGCGATGGATGGAATCTTTTCAGAACTTCCTCGACGACATGGGCGAATGTCCGCCCGGCCTGACGATTGATCGTTACCCGAATAATGACGGCGACTATGAGCCCGGCAACTGCCGGTGGGCAACCATGAAAGAGCAATCCAATAACCGTCGTCACCGGCGTGATTTCCAGCCGATCACCTTCAATGGCGAAACAAAGCATATGGCCGCCTGGCTGCGCGACCCGCGAATTGCCGCCCTGGGTATCAGCGCAAGGACGCTGTCAGGCAGACTGTTTAATGGCTGGAGCGTGGAGCGCGCATTCACGACGCCGAAGCAGCAGCATGGTGAGTTTTGGGCCGATGTTCCCGCTGATAAGCGCAGGCTGAATGTCCGGAAGGCTGTTAAGGCGCATATCCGGAATGCTAAAGCCCGCCGAAGAAAAAAGTAAAACCGTTACCGCTGCTGGCGCTGGCGGGCGACGTATTCGTCGTGGCGGAACTGGTTCTCGTCGCGGACGTCGAGCACGCGGTTCACCTCAACGAGGTCATGGAAATCATAGGTGCCGTCGCCCGTTTCATGCTGACGCCACAGTCCCGCAAGAACCGGACGCCAGAGATACGCGCTTATGCCTGGAGGGAGGGTAGCTGGGGTGTATCCAGGGCTTCGCCTTCTTGCGGCTTTTTGGTTCCCAGCTTCCTGAAAAAATCAGCGAAGTTAAAATCGATGGCCTCGTTGAACAGATTGCTGACCGTCCAGATATCGTCGGCGAGATCGGGGATGAGCCACCGCCGGGATGCCGCGTCATAGCATTTGACCGGCATGGTCTGCGCCGCCTGCGCCGCGCCGCCTGGCATCATTCCGTTAGGCGGCCCGCCCACCGGCTTCATACGGAAGCAGACGTCGAACATATACGCCTGCACGGTCGGGAATACCGACTCCTTGCGGAAGTCGCCGTTCTGGAACTGCCATACAATCCAGTTGCCCAGATCGGCGCGAACCCTGCCGATGCGGAACGTATGGTCGCCGATTACAACGTCTTTCGTTTTCTCCATGATGATTTCGGTGATCCTTTTGAAAAAACCGGGATATGCTTCTGCGATGGCGAATCCGCGCATCCCGCTGGATGGCAGGACATTCGGAAGGTTGATGGTTTTGTCTTATGAAGGCGGCTTGCGCTATCTATGCCGCTGCGTCTGCGGCACGGAGAAAATCGTGCCCGCCAAAAATCTGAAGACAGGGACGGCGATCAGTTGCGGCTGTTTCCGGGCCGAACTGCTGAAAGGCAATCAGCACGGCCTTAAACACGGCCACGGAAGCCGGAAGGACGGACGAGCCAAGTCCGTCATGATGGCCACCTATACGAGCATGAAGCAGCGGTGTTGCAACCCGCGCTGCAAAGGCTTCCCGTTTTACGGCGGCAGAGGCATAACCGTTTGTCAGCGATGGCTGGATTCCTTCGAGAACTTTCTCGCGGATATGGGCGAACGCCCGCCCGGTATGGAACTGGATCGCATCGACAACAACGGGAACTACGAGCCTGACAATTGCCGGTGGGCTACCCGCCAGCAACAGCTTGCAAATCGCCGTCGCCCGGTCGATTCCATCGTGCTTACTTTCTGCGGCGAGAGTAAAACCCTGGCTGAGTGGTCACGCGATGAACAGACCGTGGCGAAAGGCCTGACCTACACCACGCTTCAAAGCCGGTTTCACATGGGCTGGTCGCATGGCCGAATCCTTACTGAACCGCCTGGACCACAAGGAAAGTATAAGTAGTTGATTTTAAACCACTTCACTCATTCGCGATGTTCGCACACCTGAGAACCCAATTCACGGTCTGCGCCTCGGTAGAATATGACTTGTCAGGCACCTTTACGGGCACCACGCCGGTCATCGTGTGCGACGTGCCGTCGATGGTGTTCTGAATGAACATCGTTCCGGCGGCGAACAGCGACACATCGCCGGTCTGCGCGGCCGCGATGATCGCGTTGTACCAGTTCAGGAAGTCATGATGCAGTTCGCTGACCTGCCACACCTGAATTTCGATCTCACCCTGTTCGCCGGGAATGTATGAGATCACCACCGCGCCGTCCATGCCCACCTTGAGGCTCGCGTGGTCGGTCGCCATGCGGACGTGAAGTTCATTCAGGCCCTTGCCTGCGATGCCCGAAAGAATGATCGTGCCGGTCAGCGGATGTTGGAACGAACCGTTTGTGTCCTGACCGCTGTACGTCACCGGTATGACATTGTTCATTTGTTTTCAATCCTTTCTATTGATATGATCGGGTGATGCCACCACTCAAAGATTTGACCGGGATGACCTTCGGTCGATGGACCGTTCTGCGCCCTGAAAAGGGCCGGATGCATTTATGCCGGTGCGAATGCGGAACCGAAAAGCTGATACAGTCCGGCTCTTTGCAGACCGGGAAATCTCAAAGCTGCGGCTGCCTAAACAGAGATGCTCATGTCGCGCGGCGCAAGGACATCACGGGCCGGGTATTCGGGCGATGGACCGTGCTTTCCTTTGCCGGGAGCGATGACGGCGCCTTATGGCTTTGCCGATGCGCCTGCGGCGCTGAAAAAATCATCAGGGCTACTCAGCTGGCCGCAGGGCTTACCAAAAGCTGCGGATGCCTTCGGGATGATGTGGCGAAAGTCTTTCACCTGAAGCATGGCCGATCACGAAATCGCGGCGCGCATGGCGCAGACCGTCGTGGAAGAAGCCGTGCATACAGGGCATGGGGCGACATGCTTCAGCGTTGTTCCAATCCGAATTTCCGGCAGTTCAAAGACTATGGTGGCCGGGGGATCACGGTCTGCGAAGAGTGGAAAAACTCATTTGAAAATTTTCTGCGGGACATGGGTGAACCGCCTGAAGGGCTGAGTCTGGACCGGATCGACAACGACGGTGGCTACAGTGCTGACAACTGCCGATGGGCGACACGCGCGCAACAGCAGCAAAACCGAAGACAAAAAGCCGCGACTCCAGCGAATCTCTCAATAAGCAGGTCATTTGAAGACCTACAGATTGGCCGGAAGACTTTCGTCCGGGAAGTTATCACCGTCAACGGGCGAACGATGACCATCGAGGAATGGGCAGCGCGACTTCGCGTGCCGGTCACTGTGGTTCGCAGAATGATTTCGCTGATGCCTGATAAAACGATCACCCCGGCGGACCGAGCCGCCGATTGACCTCACTGTTGCACGTTAATTACGACCACAAGCGACTGCGCGGACTGCGCCTGAATGACGGCCACGGTGATCGGGGGCAGGCGGCGCGCGGCGCGGTCGGCCTGCGAGAGTGTGCTCACCGAAGGCGCATACACGTAGAAGCCCTTGGGCAGCGGGCTGCCCGCGCTGATGGAGTTATTGCCCGTGCCGATGGTCTGTCCCTGCCAGAATCCCGAGGGCGCGATGAAGCCGATTTCCTGCACCTTCGCGCAGGCCTCCGTAACGGCGTTCTGCATCATGGCGACGCCGCCGTTGGTAATCGGCACGGCCGGGAGCGCGACCAGTAGATTCATGCAGTTGACCTGAATCAGGTTCGCGAGGATGTCCATGAAAATGACCTGATCGACAAACGTCCCGTCCGACATCGTGCCGTTCTGAATGAACTGGTATGACCCGTCCGCGTAGTCGAGGTAGACGTTGCCGTTGTAGCCCTTGACCGAGCGGTCGGGACTGCCGGAGATGGTGAGCACTTCCGTGGGCGACAGCGGTTCGGTATAGATCCCGCTGATGGGCTTGAACATCAGATTGAAGTAAGTCCCGGCGGCGAAGCTGGTGCGGCCCGCGACCACGCCCATCGGCGCGGCCGCCGCATAAGCCTGCGACGGATAAAGCCCGCCCTGCGTGGTGGCGTATTCGCAGTAAGTACGGCGGAAGGCGCCGGACTTGAGCGAGTCCAGAAGATTCGGCGTCGTTCCGGCCGGGATCTTCGGGTCGCTCGCGGAGGCGAAATAAAGCGAATAGGGGATCGCCCCTTCGACGTAAGTGGCGATATCCAGCTGCTGCTGATCGGTGACGGTCCCGACGAATATGCACTCATACCAGATGGAACTTCGCTGGCGGCACGCCATGATGGAGCCTGCGGGCGTTTCGCTGACTGTCAGGATGTTGATGGTGCAGCCGGTGCCCGTCGCGGGAGTGACGGCGGAGGTAACAAGAGCCGACGCGACCGTATACATCGTGCCGGTTCCGACCAGCTGAACTCCGGTTACGGCGGAACTGCCGTCAACGGATGTGACCTTCACCTGCCCGCCGGAGGCGCCGGACTGAATGATGTTCAGGATGTCGCCCACGGCGTAGCCGTTTCCGCCGCTGCCGACAGCGACGGTGCCGATGGCGGTGAGATCCTGCATTCCGACCCAGACCGTGCCGGGCGCGGGCTGCTGCCCGAATACGATGGAGGCCGCCGTCAGTTCCGGGCTGTTGGGCAGGAACCCGTCCGCCGTCATTTCGGACGTGGACGTGTAAGCGCGAATGCGCTCAGAGTTGGGAATGATCGTGCTCGGACCAACAATCAGCGGCTGATTGAACGAAGCGCCGGGAGAGCCGGGGGACTGGAGCGAGATGGTTACATTGACAATCGGCTGAAGCGACAGAGTGTTGCTCATGTGCGAAATTCCTTTGCTCAGGGAGTCGGGGGATTTTGAAGGTGGACGGCCTGTTCGTAGCCGGTCTCGGTGATGATGTTGATGTCGAGGGCGGCCGCCGCTTGCACGGTGGTGTCTTCGATGACGAGTTCGTAAAACTTCAGATCAAGATCGGCGCGCTTCCACCACTGCCCGGCGTGTAATTCGGGCACGTACGTCGGCGGGTGCCATTCCGGGACGGTGTAAATCTGCGACGTATAGGGCGGCGGAAGCTGCGCGAGCGCCGTCCTCACCCAATCGAACTGGAACGCGCCCAGAATTCTGCGGGCGTTGCTCATGCAGTTCGGGCCGTAGACCGACCAGTGGGTGTTCCACACGGCCGTGTACCACCGCTGGTCGATATTGGTCGAGCCGTCGACCGGATTGAATTTGTAGTTGTTGTCGTTCGTCCGCGCGAACGGGGTGTTGATCGTGGTACAGCGGATAATCGCCAGATCCTCGTCAATCGCCCATGCGGGCTGGCCCTGCCGCTGCCATCCCACGCGCACCTGCCGGTATGCCCCGCCCCCTTCCGGCTTCGTATCGTCGATCCGGATACCGAGCATCGGGCACGTCAGCCGCTGCATCAGCGCGTGCATGTCGTCGGGCGTCAGCGCGCCGGAATTGAGCGTCTCCCCGGTGGGAAACGGCCATGACGGAGGATTGGGCGTCGGAAAAACAGCAGAAAAAGGCATCGCGGAAAAGGTCCCGGCCCGGAAGGGAGAATGAACGAAGAAGCTCTCCGGGCCGGTCGCCCGGCCGTTCAGGAGCAATGAACGCGGCGCGGACGGGAAATCGCGTTAAAACTCGCCGTCGTCGTCTTCGACAATCACGGCGCCAGCGGGCGCGGCGGTTCGGGCAGCCTTGCGCCGGTCTTCTTCTTCGAATACCTGCGCGAGCGTGAGCGGCGGCCCGCCGCTCGCTTCCGGCGCCGCCCGTATCAGGTCATAGCGCGAGTCATAGAGCGCATGGATGCGCCCCTCGTGATTCCATGTGAGCGGCAGAGCCGAGCCGAACGAATCGGCGACGAACCCGAACCACATCCCGTCCTCGCGGAATGAAATCCGGGCGATTCCGCCGTCGCGTGTTTTGAAGTAGCCTTCGCGGACGTTCAGCGTCATTGGCCCCGCCATAAGATCGAACATCGATGCCGTTCAACCGCACATGCCGCCAATGCGGCCGGGATTACAGCAGCCCTGGACGTACGATCCGGATTTACTTCTGCTCTGCGGCCTGCTGGAAGGCCAGCACAAAGCGTCAGTACCTGATTGACTCGGTGAAAGCGCATGGCGATTCTGACGAGTGCCTACTTTGGCCGTTCTCCAAAACCAAGGAGGGCTATGGAAAAGTGGGAGTCGGCAGCGACGTTTTACTCGTTACACGCTTCGCTTATGAAACCTTTGTCGGCCCGGTCGGCGATAAATGGGTCCTGCACCGCTGCGATAATCCGGCCTGCTACAGCCCGCGCCATATGTTTCTGGGAACCCATGAGGACAACATGGCGGACATGACGAAAAAAGGTCGTCAGGCTAAGACAGGCAAGGCGCATGGAGAGACGCATCCGTGGAGCAAACTAACGCAGGAGCAGGTGGACGAAATCCGGCGTGTTTATGATCGCACCAAATACCATACTGGAGCCACGGACCTTGCGCGCCGCTTCGGCGTCCACCCGAGCACAATTCGGAGCATTGCGGCGGGCAGAACATGGAAAGAGATTACTGACCGGGCATGCGTGCGAGTACAGCTTTAAAAAAGCCGAAGTCTCTCCAGGGGAAAACCTGCAACACTTTGTAGGGAATGCCGCCCCAGAGCAGGATGTCGGATACCTGGTTACTGTCTTCGTTCGTCTGGTAGATCCGGACGGCGGTGTTGAATTCGAGCATCCCGGCCACGCGGTCGCCTTCCGGAATCTGTTCGAGCGTTTCCGGTTCGGCCAGCGTCACCACGCCCACCACGGGAATATTCGTCACCGTGGTTTCATAGCCGCCCGCCACGAATGCGCCCTGCGAACGCTGAATCATGAGCGGCTTCCCGTCGCTCGACGTGATACAGAGGTCCGGGTCGTTCATCAATTCCGTTACGGTGAATGCCATATACGCCCTTTCAAAGAAGAACGATCAGTTCGGCGGCTTCGGCGGCTTCGCCCGCAGCGGTGTCGGCGACCTCGGCCGCTTCGGCGGTAGCTTCCGCCGTCTCATTGCCCTGCTGCATTTCCTCGTTCTGCTGCTGGCGGGTTTCCGGACGCTCGCTGCGCTCCCTGTCGCGCCGTGCTTCCGGATCGCACCGCGCCATATCCGGCGGCGTCTCCACAACCCATGTGATCGCGCGCCTCAGCTGGCCGGTGTCGATCAGCGGGGCGTTGGACCCTTTGCGCGCGATGGTGGACGGCGCGTTCGGCGCGAGCGGCGGCGACTGGCCGATGAGCCGTTTGGCGGCATTCGCGGCGACCATCCCGGCGCGGTCGAGATGGCGCGTCACATCTTCGACGTTTCGCGCGAGGCCGGTTTCGTAGTCGATCATCGCCTTGGCAGCCGCCTCGAATTCCTTCTGGATCATCGGCTGAACGCTGGCGATTGCGGGACCGAGCACCGGCCGCGCCGGAATATTGCGGAGGTCCGAACCGTGCTCGTGGATATACATGAGCGACGCATTGTTCATCACGTCGCCGCCCCGCATGGCCTTCTCGGCGGGGATGCCGACCATTACTTTGCAGCGGCGCATCCTGTCCAGCGCGGCGGTAACGCGCTGCTCAGAATTGCCGCGACGGACTACGGTGACCGGCTGTCTGGTGGCCATAAAGATCAGAACGCCAGCATTGGTCCGGCGCCGTAGCTGCGGGCCATCGTGGCGAGTTGCGATCCATAGGCGGTCTCATTCCAGGACCCCCAATCTTCCAGGCCGCCCATTACGGGCTGATAGCTGATGGATGCCCCGCCGACCGACTTGGACACCGCAATGCCGCGCGCGAGGCCTGCGGTGGCCGCCTGCCCCGGCGTCGAGTACACGTCGCCATCCGAGCGGAGATAGAGCGTGCAGTAATGCGCGATGAAAAGCGACATCGCGATGTACCACGCTTCGCACCACCGCATGGACTGGAGCGATACGCTCGCGAGGTAAACGTACATGTTGAGCACGTGCATGGGCACAAAGGGCTGCGTGTAGACCGCGAGCGACGTCCCGTCCTCAATGGCGTTCTGATTGACCGTGAACTGCATCTGGCCGTCCACGGTTTTGACCGCCGCGCCCTGCCCGAACAGGCCGGGCGTCGTGCCCCATATGCCGGTGAGCGGGTCCGGGTCCGGCACGGCCGAGGCGATGTACGCTCCCGCGATAATGCCCTGCGACGATCCCTGCACCACCGGGCTGCCGGTGGTGATGACGGCGTTGTTCACCGTGACCGGCGCGCCGCCGAACTTGGGATACATCGCCAGAAAATCGTTCACCGAGTAGGGCGGGTTCGGCCCGACCACGACATTGGTGGCCGCGAATACCCACGGACCAACGCTGTCAACGGGCCAGCCCCACGCCTCGTTAATGAACTGGTTTAAGTCCGGAAAGTAACCATATCCGCCGTAAAGTGGCATAGGAGCGGCGCGTCACCTGCGCTTGCCGCCGCCTTTGTGCAACAGGGGCGGTTCCGGCTCGGGCCGGTGGTGATGTTCCGCCGGGACATCGACGGTTTCCGCCTGCAAGCCGGACCTGTCCGGCTCCGCCTCTTTCGGCGGTTGCGGGGTGATGAGAACGGGAATCTTGCTGCCGATGGCCGAGATCGCTTCCTCTTCGGTAAGGCCGACCGCCATCAGGCTTTCCACTGTCGGCCCCGGCGGCGTGACCGAATTCGACCGGATCAGAGCGGCGCGCTTTACGAGGACCGCTTCCGCCTGCTGGCGCGACAGCCCGGCGGCGATCAATCCGTCGAGCGTTGGCGTAAGCGACGGCGGCGCGACCGACGCCACCGGCTCGTCCGGCAGCCGGAAGGCGAGGCCTGATTTCTCGGCTTCCAGATACGTCCGGCATTCGCCCACCCAATCGGGCAGGGTCTGCGCGCTCGTACTGGCCGCGATGGTGATTTCGGAGCGGCCGTCGAAGCCTACCTGACCGGGGTGGTGAAACGTAAGCGCGCGCTTCGCAAAAAGTCTCATTTTGTGTATTAAGCTCCTTGTGTTTCTGGTGATGTTGATCGATTACTTGATGAAGGCCGTGAGGGATCACGGCGATTCTGATGAGTGCCTGCTATGGCCGTACGCAAAGCACGGCCGGGGATACGGCGCCGTTGGAGTCGGTGGCAAGGTGCGACTCGCGCACCACGTCTCCTATGAAACCCTTTGTCGGTCCCATTGGCGATAACTTCGTTCTCCACCGCTGCGACGTTCGGGCGTGCTACAACCCGCGCCATTTATTTCTTGGAACGCAGGCCGACAACATGACCGACATGGCGAAGAAGGGGCGCGGCGGAAAATCTTTAACCAGAGAACAGGTCGGGGAAATCCGCCGCGTTTACAATCCGACGAAATACCACTCCGGGACCGCCGCACTTGCACGGCGGTTCGGGGTGGGGCGGAACACCATCAAGCGTGTTGCGCGCGGCATTACCTGGCGTATTGACGACTAAATGCCATCGAGGTACGTCATGGTCGTGTTCCTTTTGAAAAGAACGTGGCCAATGCAGCCGCGATAGAGGGTCTGGTATGCGCCGCCGTCCTTGGTTGTCGGGACGGTCATGCCCTTCTGCTTGCGTGTGGGAACGCGGAACATCAGGGACTCTTCGGCGTTGCGGTACAGAATGCCGCGATCCGAGCCGCCGAGGCCCTGCCCCGCGATCCAGACGTTGGGCAGCGGGAAGATGTTGAGGTCAACGCCGTAGGCGGCCGCCACGCAATTCTTCTTGATGTATTCGATTGCGCTTTGGTAGCCCACGCCGCCGATGACCATCGGATTCGAGAGCAGCGCGAACTGAGCGAACGGGAGCAGCAGGCTGTCCCCGCATCCTTCGTTCATCGCATAGCCCGAATTGATGACCGTGCGGTTCACGGCCGCGTTGATGTCGTTGAGCCACTGCACCGGGGTCTTGTTGGCCCATGCGGTGCCGGTGCCCGCGTCGACCACGTAGGTCGCATCGACATCGGGGTTGTTGCAGAGGCCGAAGCCGCCGAGCCAGCCCTTATAGACCACGTAATCGCACGCCTTGGCGAAGGTGACTTCGATTGACGCGTCGTACAGGTCCTGTAGGGAGAAGGGCGCGCCCTGCCCGGTCCGTTCGGCGAATTCCAGCCGTTCGAGATCGAGCCATGTGACGGTCATGCCCTGCGCCCACAGGTACGTGGGCCAGGTCCCTTTTTGCACATCGACCTGCGCTTCGGGGATGTCGGTATTGTTCGTACCTTGCAGCCCGAAGAACTGCGTCGCCGTCGATGCGAGGTTAGACGCATACGCGCTCAGGACTTCGGGGAAGCCGCCGCCGGTCTTCACCGTGATATCCCTTGCATGCGTCGTCGCCTGAAGCGGTTTGACGAGGTTTGGCTCGATCATTTCGAGCTGGCCGTTGAGGTATGCGAGGCCCTGCGAGCCTGCGGCATCGAAGGCTCGCGACATCGGCTGCCGTCGCGAATGCGCGCGATAGCTGGACCATGCATCTCCCTGGCGTCGCGCGGTAGCTAGACTTGTGCTTCTCATTTCTGGGTTCTCCTTTCTTTCCGCGCGTTACGCCGCGTGGCGCGACTTGATGGTGATTTCGGCCATGCCGTTCGCGTCGACACCGCCGATGCGGAACACAATCCACGGGTCGTTGGTCGCGCCGAGGATGACGGAATTGGTGCCGTCCGCTGCGGCCTCGAAGCCGCCGATGAACGTGCCGGGCAACGCCGCGTTGGCGGCGGTGCGGATGTAGACCGGGCCGCCCGCGAGAGGCGAGCCGTTCATGCAGGGCACGGTGATCGAGCCGCGTTCGAGCGCCTCGCACATCTGCCCCGGCGCATAGGTGCCGACTGCGGGAGAGTTGACGGAGGTGAAGGTAACGGCTCCGCCGCTCGGGATTCCCTGACCGACGAGGTTCTTCGAGATCGTGACGTTGAGCGCCGCGATGGAAAGGATGGAGGAACCGGACTGAACGCCGATGCCTTCCACGGTCTGGCCGATGGCGAGGCCAGCCGCGCTCGTCACCGCGAGCACGTTGGTCCCGGCGGCCGCCGCAGCGGTCGTGGTTGTGGCCACCGTGCTCGTGTTGCCGACCTGACTGTACGCGGTGTAGAGATTCGACTGCTTCACTTCGCGCATCGCCACGCCCGCGAAATCAGCGGGCAGGGTCGCGGCGTTGGCAGGTGTTGCGAGGTAGTCCGCAAGCGAGCGGAAGAATCCGGTCGTGGAATTGCGAACGACGATCACGCCATCGCCGAAATTGATCGGGATGCCGGAAGGAGCGACCTGTTTCGCCGAGACGACTCTTTCACCGACGCGGCTTACATTGCCCGGAAATCCGTAGTTCGGGCCGAGGGGCGGAATGACTTGTCCAAATGTGTTCATAGTTTTTTTCCTCGTGAAAACGCGGTGTCAGAGCGCTTACGCGACGTTGACCTCCTTGGGGTTTTTGCCGCGATAGCGGGCGTAGATCGCATCGACCTCCTGCGGGGTCGTGAATCCGCGCGCGCCCCGGTGCAGGGATTCGCGGATGTTGTTCTCGTCCCGCGCGGCAGCGGACCGGGCGAAGTTCCCGTAGCTGCCCGTGGACGGGCGTGAGGTGCGGGTGATGCGGCGAATCTGCGCGTTGAATGCGTCGATGGCCCGCTGGTCCCCGCTGCGCCGGATGGCCCGCCGCATCATGTTCAGATCGCGGAGCGAATCGGCGGCGCGCGCCGGTTCTTCTTCCTCTTCCTCGTCGCCGATCTCGGAATCGTCGGCTTCGATCAGTTCGCTGGAATCGCCGTTGCGGCGGTCCTGCGCGCCTGCTTCGAGAAGTTCGGGCGGAACTCCTTCATCGCCCTGATGCTCCGGTTCCGTTTGTTCTTCGTCGTAATACTGGCCGAGCAGGTCCTGAAGCTCTGCGAGGTCGGTATCGGACGCACGCCGGTCGCGGACGAGTTCCGGTTCCGGCTCCGGTTCGGGTTCCGCATCGCGCGTCCCCCGGTCCATGCACTCGTCGATGATGCAGTCGAGCGTGTCGTGCAGGCGCGCCCGGCGGTCATTCGCCGCCTGGTCGGCGACGGGCCGGTCGCCAACGCGGCGATCACCTGCGCGGCGGTCGCCCGTGCGGCGGTCGCCCGTGCGGCGGTCTGCGGCGCGTCGGTCGTCGGCGCGATCATCGGAACGGCGATCATCGGCGCGTTCTTCTTCTTCCTCTTTCGGAGGAAACTCGTCGCGGCCACGGCGGTCGGCCGCCTTCCTGTCTCTGGCCCTGCGGTCTGTGCCTTTTTCTGAAAAGCCGGGACTGACATCGTCCTGCTCTCCGGTATCTTTTGCGAGTTGGTCTTTGGCGTACTCTTCCGCCACCTTCGCAACGTCTTCGGGGTCGGCGTCCTTCGCGTAGATTTTGAAGCCCTCGCCGAAGATGCGCGTAAGCAATGTCTTCGCTGCCACTTTTTTCTCCTTGCTGTGGATTGGTTTGGGTGATGTTGCCGGGATTGCGGCCCGCGTGATGGTCGGTTCAGGGGAAAGTGGCTCAGCCCTGTCCTGCCGGACTACGGGCTGCTCAGCAACGTCCGCTGAATCGTTAATGCGGGCCTCGGCTCCTGCTCGGCCCTTCGGAACTACCGCGACGTGGTTGCCCACCATCGCGACCTGCAAAATCTTTTCGCCGTCGCGCGCGATGTTGAAGTCGTATCCGCAACTCAACTCGCGCTTGACGCCGTCCTCAACGCTCGATATGAGCGGCTCGGTGGTGATGACGAGGTCCCCGATGAGCGGCCATTCGCCGGACTCAAGCGGCTCCCATCCCTTCCGGATGTTCTGGATATGCCCGCAGGCAAGCTCGCGGTAATTGTCCGGGTTGACGAATTCGCGGCCCGCCGGGTGATCGTCCACCACCGGCTTGCCCTCGTAGCTCGCCATCGTCTTCGGGTCGAAGACTTCGCTGGCCGGGCGATAGAGGTCGATGTCGGCGTCGGGATTCGACGTGTCGATACCGAGGTCTTCCGCGACCTGCTGATTCAGGTCCCGGACTTTGTAGGTCTGAAACCCCGTGCGCGCGATCACGCAGTCTTTGGCCACGAGGAAACCCTCTGGCGTGCGCCCGAGGTTGGGCGAAATGGTGGTGACGAAGTAGCCCTTTGCCATCGCTCACGACCCCACGGCGACGTTCATCACGGCGGGCGCGGACAGGCCGAATGAGGGCGCTCCGCCATCGCCCGTGAAGGCGAGCCAGGTATTGGTTCCGATGCCGATAAAGAGCGGCGTGCCCGGAATGACCGCGACTCCTGAATTCGGGCTGATCGGATTGAAGAACGTGATGGGCGTGGCGTTCAGCGCGGCGACAGTCGGCTGCGAGATCGTGACAGCCGTTCCGTTGACCGCCGTCACGGACGTTCCCGGCGGAATCCCGGCGGCATTCATGAACTGCCCGACAGCGAGCCCGGTGGCGGAAGCGACGTTGATGGTGGTCGAGCCCGGCGTCGCCTGCGTCGCCGTAGTCGTGAGGACCGGCGTCACGGGCAGGACTGATCCGGGCGTGCCGTAGCTCTGGATCATCGCTGTGGTTTCGCCGCCCTTGAGCGGCAGCAGAACGGCCTGCGGATAGGCCTGACCCGCGATGCGGATCGCGCCGGTCGGAGTGAAAACGGGTGCGGGTGTTGCGGCCATAGACGTGGATTTCCTCGGGCCTGTGGAAGGCAGGCGGGTGCTATGGGTGATGAGGGGTGATGGAGGGGATGCGAGGCTATGCAGACACTTGCGGGAAAATCCGCAAATCTTTGCAGGCCTTCAGGGGATGGGGGTGATGGGGGTGATGGGGGTGATGGGGTAAGCTGGAGCCGTCAGCGTTCACTGACGGGAGAGCGAATTTGAATCTTTTACAGCAGCCGTTTTTTCAGGTCACATTGCCGTTGATGACCACCTTTGTCGCCGCAATCTGGGCTGCGCAGTGGTCGCAGAACAAGCGGTTTGAGGATTTAAAGTCCGACCTGAACCGCCGTCTTGATGAAATCGTGAAACGCCTCGAACGGATCGAACAGAAGCTGGATGGTCACGAACAGCGCATCACGCGCCTCGAAGAACGCACCAGCCTGCTGCATCGCTGACCTCCACACTCCGCGCTATTCTCCGCGCGGCGGAGCGTCCCGGCTGAACACCGGGGCCGGGATACGAAACTCCCGGATCAACCTTTTGAAAATGACAAAAACCGCATTCCCGGACGAAGACCTTTTCCTCATGAGCAATCTGTCGCCAAAGAAGACCGGCCTGCCGTTTGTGGTCTGGATTTCGCCCAAAGGCGGCGCCAAACACGATATCCGGGTGAAGATTTCGCGCGGCCCCAATGCGACTCCGTCCGAAATGCGAACGGTCGCGCTCCGGCCGGACCTTCATGTGATCGGTAAGGGCGACCTCGCCCCCCGCGAACGGGACCTTCTGCGCGAATGGGTGAAGCTGAACTTCGACGCGCTGCTGGCCTTTTGGGAAGGCGGCATCGAATACACCGAAGACGTTCTCGATATCCTGCGGCCGGTGCCCGCGAAACCCTAACGGTCGAGGCGCGCGCAGAGCAGCCCGTAATGTTCGAGCGTGCGGAGTCCGCGACCGGTCCCGTCCTGAGGATGAGGATCGTGAATCAATTGCCGGTTGAGTCCCACGCAGGCATGCATCGCGCCGCGCGGGCTGATGCCTTCCATCGTGTGCCATACCGGGCCGATCTGAAACATGAGGTTCAGAATCGGATCGTCGGGTTTTAGCTGAATATAAAATAGACCGTAATCTTTGAGAAAAATGCCAAGATTTCGGTAGAACTCTTCATCTTCGTCGCCAAAGTACGGGACGGATTCGACGGGCAGTTCCAGAATCGACGCGATGCACGCCGACATGCAGGTGCCGCGCTTGCCGGTGCGCGTCTGGGTGACCGGGATCATCGCTCATAGTGGCGCGGCATCCTGTTCGCGCGCGCGGATGCTGCGCGAGCCGCCAATATTGCCTGCGGGTTGTTCTTGCCATTGCCGTACGAAGACGTCGCCGCGACCTCGTGAAGATCGGCGGCGTTGCGGTGCGCGGTTGCGGCCGCCCCGTTCAAAGCCCCGTCGGCCATATCTTCGTGATACCGGATTGCGCGCTGATGCATGTCGGGATTCCGCGCGTTCTCGGAGTCAACGCGGTCGCGGTCGTTGTGGGCTTCCCAATCAAAGCGGGCGTCCCGGCCGCCGTGCGCGTCATAAGCCACCGCATTGCGGATTGCGTCCGGCTCCAGATACGCCCCGTGCTTGACCCTGATCACGCCCGACACCGCGTCCAGCTTCGCGACCTTCAGGCGGAGCATGGTCCGCATAGCCTTCTCGGCTTCCGGCCGGGAAATCTTGCCGTGCCGCATGAGCGTTTCGATGAAGGCGGCTTCCGCGTTGTTCATGCGGGTCGCCATCGCCTGCGCGCCCTTGCTGATGTTCGGGGGAACCGCGTCAATCATGCGGTCCAGCGCCCGGTGCATCCGGGTTCGGAATGAGGCGGCGGCGGCCATTACAGGCCCCACGGGCCAGCTTTACGGCCCGTCGCCTTGACGTGCACGATGTTCTGTTCGGTAGCGATGGCGGTAGTGCCATGCGCGCCGCCCATGTTCAACACCCACCCGTGCGGCCCTTTCATCACGGCCTTACCGCTGCGGGTCTGCCCCTGCGGGGTGGAGATCGTCACGATGTCGCCCGGCCGGATCGCCTCGCGCACCTGATCGCGGCCCGCCGCCCGGTCGAGCGCGGCGATGATCTTCCGGCGCGCCACCCGTTCTTCGTCTTCCGGCGTGGTCACGCGGACGCGCTCGCCGTGGCGGTTGTAGGCGTATTGCGGCTGCGGCTTCGGAGTGGTCGCCGTCCGGGTTTGTTTTTCCTGCCAGATTTTCTGCCCAAGCTGAGCGACAGTGATATCACGGGCGCGCGAATCACGGCCGCCGCGTCTGCGGTGTTCCTCTAACAACAAATTCAGGACCGGCGTATTGGAGGGCGACGGGCCAGCGTCGGCCAGCGTACGGATGAGAATGAGCAGCTGATCCGTGGGGATCGACCGAACATTGGTCGGCAGTGCCGCGTCGCGCGCCTCTTTAACCAGATTGGCGTTGATTACCAGACGCTGGCCGTTGACGATGCCCGTGACGGAGGTGTCCTTCTCGTGCATGACGCTGCCGACCGCCGTGCCCTCCGGAATCCATACGTGCTTCCCGGTTTTGGCGTCAGGGTAGTATCCGCCACGGGCCACACGGTAAACGTCGGCCGCCCGCGAGTCGCGCGCGCCCGGCTCGGCCTCGCGCGTGCCGTATACCACCACCTCGCCTTCGTTCTGGTCGAGCCACCGTTCGAATTCGGCCTGATTCCTGAATACCTTCCGCCACGGGACATTGCGCAGGCCCTTCACGCCGTAGGCTTCAATCCCGGCGTCGCCGGTGCGCCGGTCGAATGCTGCGGCGATACTGGCGCGCGCATCTTCGCCGTGCGCGGCGCTGTGCCAGTGCCCGTCGCCTCTGGCGCGCGGATTCCATGTGCGCCGGTCATCTTTGACGCGGCCGACGAGCCTGCGGATATCGCCCACCCGGACGTGGTCGATCATTCTGTCGAGTGCCCGATGCATGCGGGCGCGATAGGTGGCTGGCATGGTCGTTACCTCTTCCTTCCCTCTGCCCATGCCGCGCGGGCACGATTCATTTCGGCTTCGTTCTCAGCGCTTGGGTCTTGTTTGTGTTTTGCAATGGCCTTCTCGTACGCGGCCAGCAGTGCCAGCCGGGCCTGAAGCCGAGGCCGTGGCGTATGAACGTAATTGGCGGATTTGGACCCGCTCATCACAACGTCCCGCGCGGTGGATTCATCAGGCGCCACCCGCGCGACGTTCGACCATTCTTTTTCGGCTTCCCGCCGCGCTTCCAGTTCGTTATTCGCCTCCACTACGCCTACGTGCATGCCGCGCCGGTCGTAGACGTCCCAATCAACCGGGTGCGCGTAAGTCTGGTAGTCACGGGCGCGCGAGGCGGGCACCTTGCGCAGTTTGCGTTCGTCATCGACCTTCAGGATTTCGTGACCATTGCTGTCTTTGAAGATCGTGCCTTTATCCGATGAGCCGACGACTTCAAGGCGCTGACCGGCGCGAAGCCGAATATCCCTTTGAGCTGTAGTGTCCCAGGCGCCTACGTCGGATTTAACTTCCGCATAGATCGCATCCCGCGCGCGCGAGTCGCCCACGGCGTCGATCATGTGGTCGAGGGCGCGGTGCATGCGCGTCCGGTAGCTGGTCGCTGAAGCTGGCATGGAATCTCCTGCGTGTGCTTTTCGTGATGCCGCAATCTGCTGTTTCTGCCAGGTCATGCGGTTGATGCGGTCGATTTGCGGCCACGTCGTGCGCTTGCCGCAGATCGAACAGCGCGCGCCGTCTTTGCGGCCGACGTCGGCGACCCAATCGTGCTTGTGCGGCGGCGCCTGGGTTATGTCGGTCGCGTAAAGGGGTGATGGCGGATTGCTGAATATCCGGTTGAGGGTTTCCTGCACGCCGCTCAGACTCCGCTGCTCCGGGCGTTCAAACAGCCTGCGCGCGACGAACAGCGCCGCAAGAATCTTAAGGCCCTTGCTCGTCAGGCCGTCCGCGCTGCGCCGCTTCTCGGACAAAGCAATCGCTACCGCCTGGCGTTGGGGTTTTCCGGCCTCGATTTCGCGCTTTATATTTCGGCTGACCACCGCCTGCGAAGTACCCTTTTCCAGCGGCATGCGCGTCAGACCTCACACAAACAAGCGGCCGTTTTCCTGTGCCCACTCATCGGGACGCTTCGTTGACTTTTTTCGATTGCATGTCGGGCAGAGAAGCTGTAGATTATCCGGGCCATTCGAACCGCCCTTACTGAGGGGCATGACGTGGTCCACATCGTAGGCGTCTCTGATGTTTTTTCGGCATGTCGCACACTTGCCGCCCTGCTTTGCGAACAGCGCCTTGATGTCTTCATCAGTATGGGTTCCTTCGGCGGCGCGCCGCATGGCGCGTCTGCGCGTTACGCGGGCGCGATACGCTTCTGGATGCGCCTTGCGCCTTGCGCGGGCTTTTTCAGGATCATACGGATATGCTCCGGCAAGTCGTTTGGCTCTATGCCGAGCTTTGATTTTTTCAGCATTGCGACGGGCAGATTCCCTCTGTTGGCTGCGGACTTTGTCGGGATTTCGTTCTCGGCGGGCGCGGTGTCTCTCCAGAATCGCCGCGCGGTTTCGCGCATATACAGCCCGGCCGTCTTCGAGATTGCATTCTGTACATTGACCGTTGACCACGAACCGTGGAGCCAAATGCCCCCGTTTACATGGCCGACCGGTAGAATACTGAGACTCACCGGCCTCTCGCGCTATCCGCTTTGCCTCTCTAATCGCGTTCGGCTTGTGTTTCTTCGTTTCCAGGAGGCAGGCGCAACAATTAGTGGTGGATACGTACCTCTCGCTGGTGTGCCCGGTTTTGCAGGGCCTGCCGGTGAAGTATCGTTTCAGCCCTTCGGCCCGCGCATTCTCGCGGCTTATGATTGGCCCTTCGTATGGGGTTATGCCTCGACGCAATGAGACAGCATATCTTCGGCGGTTGATGTGATCGCGCCATCCTGGTCATCAAGAAGTTCCATATAATCCGCCGCCGAATACTCTTTGATCCCGTCCACGAACGGCTCCGGATACATCGTGAGGAACGCATCGCGCGCTTCCGCCGGGTCATTGAAGCCGAGGAATACCTTGTCCTCGTCCTCGCGTTTGTCTTTGTCCGGCCCAAGGTCGCGCATGCCGATGACGAACACGCGCTGCGAGTCCGGGTCCGGCCCGCAGATCACGTCGATTTCGTCGCCGTCCCGGCCGACCGTATTCCGGATGAAGCCGTAGTCAAAGAGCATTTTCTTGTCGTAGACCGTTTCGCCCCGGTCGTTGGTGATGCGCCGCCGCACGCCCTTCGGGTATTCGACCGTGATCGGGAAGCCCGCGAATTCCCGGTCGTCCATCGCCATCGGGGACGCGGACGCGCCATCGGCCGCCGTCTGCCGTGGCCGCGTGCGGTGCTCGCCGCGTTCCTCCCCCTTCGGTTTCGGCTCGAACTGCCGCACGAGTTCTCTGGCCTGATGCTCGCCGCTCGCCTGCGTGGTGGGCGACTTCACATGCCCGGCGCGCTTGCCGCTCTCCTGCACCAGCCCTTTGTTTGCGGGCACGTCGAGCGGCCCGAGCGGCCCCATGAGCGGTTTCTTCGGCGGCACCAATTGCGGCCCGGTTTGTTTCGGTTGGCCCGGCGCGGCGCCTTCCTGCTGCTCCTGCCCCGGCATTTCCGTCATCGGCGGCCCGCCCATTTCGCCCGCCATATCCTGTTCTTTTTCCGCCTCGGCAATATCCTCATCGGTAATGTTCGTAAACATGCCGGTGGACTCCGAGGCGTTCTGCAATTCGCGCAGCGCCATCGCTTTGCTGTACAGGCCCGCATTGAACAGCCCGAGCACGTTGTCCGAGATGGTCTTGCCGAGGTCGGCCTTTTCCTCTTCGGTCAGGACGCGGACCGAGGGGAAGATGAGGTTCATGTCGTCGGGCACTTCGCCCAACTCGCTCATCGCGATGATCGGATAGAGCTTTTCCAGTTGCGGCCGCAGCGCCGTATCCTGCTGGAGCGCGATTACTTCCTCGTAGATGCGCTCGTCCTGATCGTTGGCCTGCCCGAGGCCCGAAATGGTGCGCCCGAATAAGCGCGTGACCGGGATGCGCGCGGCCCCGGCGATGTCCATCTGAAACTGCTGATAAACATCGGCCGTCCCCGAGAACGCATACTGCGTCGAGGACATCCCGCCATCCTTGCCGGTAATGAGCAGCGACTGATTGCTCATCAGATCGTTCAGCGCCTGCATGCGCGACTGGTACGCCTGCAGCGCCTTGCCGGTCATATTCAGCCCGGACAGCGATTGCGCGAGTTCCGGGTCCTGGATGGAAATCAGGTTCATGCGGAACGTGGCCATCAGGATGTTCCACGACATGTTGTCGCGCTTGCGCACTTCCTCGAACGCAGGCTCGACCACGCTGATGCCCCACCACTGCTGCGCCTGGTATTCGGGCGAGGGAACGGCCGGGCCTGCGAACCGCAGAATCCGGCTGGCGTGCACGCGGAAGCCGGTGCCCCCCATGCCGCCGCTGCCATCGGGCGAGGTGACGGTGTAGTATTCCGGCAGATTGAACGCCACCGGGCGCCTTACATCCGTGCACACATTGCCGTCCGGCACGATACCCGACCAGCGGTCGAACGGGATGATGCCCTGAAAAGACCCTAATTCGATATCGTGCGGATCGAGCGGCTCATCCAGTTGATGCTCCTGCCCGTCGACCACGATCAATGCCCCGCCCCCGCCGAACAGCCGCGCGTAGCACAGGGCTTCGAGCACCCTGGCTTTGGTCTGGGTGCGCCGGATCGCTTTGTCGATCTTCGTCGCATCCTCGGGCGGCATATCCGACGTGAGGCGCGGCCATGCGCGCGTCATGTCCTGCGCCGGGATGTCCACGATGGCCCGCGTGATCCAGTGATTGCGGTAAAGCGTGATGAGCAGGAGGTAGTTGTAGGAAAGCCGGACGAGGTCGTAATCGGTCGCCTCGACCAGTGAGTTCGTCCCCCACCCGGTGCGCGCGGCGGCGTTTACGAAGTAATCGACAGCCGACATGCGGCCCGATTCCCCGGCGGTCAAACCGAGCGATTGGGCAAGCCCGCGCGTGGAAGGATAGGACCGGCCCCGGCGGGCGTGAAGGGTATTCATGGAAACGGATCGCGATGGGACAATAGCCTGATGTGCGCTGTTTTGCTCCGGACCGGAGAACGAATAAGAGTGCGGCCCGTCATCGGGCGCAGTGTGTGCGGTGATCAGATCGGCCACGGCGCGTGGTCGGAAGGGACCGTCGCGCTGGCATCAAAAAACGGCAAGTCGGTCGCCGTCGATCTTGATGAAGGCGCTGCCCGCACCGGCGACGGCGGAATGTTCATCGGGCCGCTGCTGCTCATGGTGGACTACGAACAGGAAACGGTCCAGGACCTGCGCGGCGGCCAGTGGGAAATCGAAGTCGCCGGGCAACAGGCGACATACAGCCCAACCGATTGATTAAGCTGGAGTCAGCCACCAGACCACCACCCGAAAATGGACAACGAACTGAAGACTTATCTCGAACAGATGGAAGCGCGGATCGAAGCCCAGATGCAGGGCGTTGAGAACCGCATGGCGGCGCTTATGGCCTCTGAAATCGGCAGCCTGCATTCCGACATGCAGACCATCGAACGGCGCATTCTCGACCGTCTCGACGCGCTCGACAGCCGCCTGAAACTTCAGGCCGGGCTGATCCAGATCGGAATGCGCGGAATGGTGCGCTTTTCCGAATTCGCGGAGGCTTCCGAATCCCGCTGGCTCGATCTCGTCAGCCGCGTCGAGGCGCTCGAAAAGAAGGTCAGCGCGGCATGAACACCGACGCCTTCACAACAGCCGAAGCCGTCCACGGCATCGAGGCCGTCGTGGAAATGGCCCGCCGCACTCTGCGGGACCGCATCGCCGTCAATTCCTGCATCGCATACTGCCGGGTGATCCTGGAACTGCTCCGGTTCACCGGCATCGAGGCCAAACCGTACGCCTGCAAGCTGATCGTGACAGACCACACGCTCAACAAGGCCTATGCGGTCGGCTGCACAGACGAAGAAATGAGCACGGCGCAGGAGATCATCCCTGTGAAGGGCACGGGCGCCGGATGGCGCGGCCATCTGATCCTCATCGCGGAAGGCGACATTCTGATCGACCCGACATTCGAAGCGGCCTCGCGTGCGCTGTACGGCGAGGATGAGGACGACCCGGCGGGCTACATGGTGATCGCGCTTCCGGAAACGCCCGGTCAGTTCTTCGACGCCACCATTTGCGGCAAGCTGGATAACGGCGCTGAGATCGAGATCCGCTACATCGGCACCGGCGATGAGACGTGGCTGGAGTCCGAAGCGTGGAACGATGAGGCGCTGCCGGTGTTCGCCAATGCCCTGAACACCGCCGTTACTGAACTCGCACACGCTATGCGAGCAACGCAGTAGCCTCTACTTCAATCCTGCCCGAAGCCAAAGCCTGTGATGCTGTGATGGCGCTGGCAACCCGCATCCTACGCCGGTATCACCCGAAGCTGAACACCAAAACCCGAAGCCACCTGCGTCGCGTAGCCGAAGCGAACCAGTGATGGCGCTGGCAACCCGGATCACCCGACGCGACCTTCGACGTTTTCACCCGAAGCGAACTTCGGCGGTTTCACCCGAAGCGACATCTGGCCGGGAATCAAGCATAGAACACCGAGCGAAGGGACCTTCATCCGAAGCGGCATCTGGTGAGGATCTCCCGCCGAAGCGATTTCACCTTGAGAGCACATTCAAGAGCGCCGAAGCGAAACACCTTCTCGCAAACCCGAAGGGAGCGCATCTGAGCGGCAGTGGCCCGAAGCGTTTCCGTCCGCCCGCGCCCGAAGCGAAGCAAAATCGAGCCCCGAAGCGATGTGTTGATAGAGCTTCCCGAAGCAAGCCCGTAATGTTCGCCCGAAACGATCCTAAGGTAACAGCGGATCGCTCCCGAAGCTGCCGAAATCGTCCTGCCGCCGAAGCGCATGAATCACCGGACATCCGCAGGTGAGCGATACCGAACCGATCTGTTCTCGTGCCGATGCGATTCGCCCGCCCGAAACGACTGCGGTAGTGGTGCCCGATGCGATGTAAGCCCAGTCACCGAGGCGACCCACGGATAAGCGACCGTCCGTTGAGCCGAAGCGACTCCGGAGTTGAGGCCGAAGCGCCAACATTGATCTGCGCCGCCGAAACGAAGGCCCCCGATCCGAATCTTCCTGACGCGACCGATGCGACTCCGGCATCCTGACGCCGAAGCGAGAATGTGGCTATCGCCGAAGCCGAAGCCTTGGGGTAGCGGGCGTCCCGAAACGACGCATAGTTTCCGGCCACCATCTTCAGATGTCAAATGATCGCTTCTGCGGCTGCGGCCCGAAGGCCCATGTATCGCAAGACCCTTACGTGCAGCTTCGATGCGAGCAACGGGTCGGCAAGCGTTCCCGCGCCTTGTGTCATCCTGGGCCTGTCGGTGGCCCGAATCCGAGTGTACAGCAAATCGCGACCGGCAGTGATCGCGTATCTCCCGACGCGATCCCTGATGTACCGCTGCGGCTAACCCGACGCGAGCAAATCATCTGGAACCCGACGCGACCCATCATCGCGTTCCTGCGGCCCGACGCGATCAGACGATTCCCCATCGCGATCCGCACAGGTGGATCTCCCGACGCGATCAAAACCCTCTCGCCGATGCGGCCATATCTCGATGTGTTCCCGACGCGACCAGCGTCATGTCCACCTCCCCGACGCGATCCCTCTTTCGATGCCCCGACGAGATCAATTGTCTCACCCGACGCGATCATTCTCCGGTCAGCGGCTGTTCGGCTTCCGCCACCTCAGCATCCGTCCCCGACGCGATCAGCCTGAATTCCACCTGCGCGGCGTTGGCTTTCTCCGCGATCTTCGACCGCAGCATGAACCACGGGAATCCCGGCGCGAACGCCTGTACGGCGTCGTCGTATTCGATGACCGCGAACTTGCGGCGCGTGGCGTAGCCCAGCAGCATCATCGAGACTTCATGCGTGATCGAACTCATGCGGTCCCGATTTCATCCCGCTGCGCCTGCGACTTGCGCGGCATGATTTCCGCGTACTCGAAAATGCGGTCCTTGCGCGGCAGCATGGGCGAGGCGGTTTCTTCCATGAACTGATACAACCGGTCCCGTTCCGCTTCATCCGGCAGGCGGTTCATCAGACGACGCAGCTTTTCCACATCGGCCTGAAGCCAGTCATCCGTTTGCAGCCATTGAAAACGCCCGGCCAGTTCGACGTGCTGCTCGGCCCGCTCCACGGTTCTGACCGACACCCCGACAGCTTCGGCGACAGCCCGTTCGGATGCCGGTGCTGTGGGTCGCCCGCCCTTCGTTCTCTTCTGATCCGGTTTCTCGGCACTACGCCGCAAAACCTCCCGCGCCTTTTTCGCGCTTTCGGCGACCTGCGCCGAAGCTCGGAACCTCTTGCGCCGTTCGGCCGCCGTCAGGCTCTTGCGGTTCTCGTTCTCTTCGAGTTCGATGTCCCGTCGTTCCTCTTCGGTCAGCGTGTCCAGCAGGCTGGCGGCGATGGTCTTCCATCGGAGGAGCCGGGCCGCCTTCAGGCGCCGAAAGCCCGCGATCAGTTTGTAAGGGCCGCTCCGTTTCTCACGGTCTACTATGATCGGCTGCAACAGCCCAACCCGCTTCAGTCCGAAGGCGAGCGTGGAAAGATCACCGGCGTCTGACCGGCGACGTTCGCCGATCTCAATGGAGTTCAGGGGGATGTCAATAGTTTTCATGACTGGTATGGGTGATGGTTCTTCGTCTTCGTCGTCCTGCGGCAGGTCGTCATACATTTGGGCTGCCCTGCAAAGATTTGGCGCAGGTGTTTGCAGGCCTTTAACGCTTTGGTTTGATGAACCTGAATCCGGCCAGCGCCAGCAGCGCAAACAGGGCGATCAGCAGTCCGGGCAATAATCCGTCACGCATGGGAGATAATCCCGGCATGCTCCATCGGCTTACGAATACGCTCTGGATTAATCCGGATCAGATCGCCTGCGTCGAACTCACGAAAGATCCCGCAGGCGGCGAAGCGACCGCCAGCCGCCTCTGGTTTCTGGGCCGCGCCGATCCGGTGCTTCTGGGCGGGCAGGAAACCGCAAACCTGCTGGCGCTTATTGGTGGTGGTGGGGCGCCGAGCTAACGGCCGCTTTCGGCGGTGGTGGCGGCGGGTGCGGAAGACTGCGGGCCGCAAGGTCGACCGCTGCCACTTTCGCGTCGCGGATCAGCGAGTATGATTTGCCGCCGACTACGCCGTAGACCTTCATCCCGCTCATCCCGTAGTCTTCCTCGACCTGAGCGACCTGCTTCTCGCCGATCATGGCGTTGTGCACCATGCCCCGGCCGAGATGCCCGGCCTGCCGTATCCAGCTGACCTTCGATCTGACGGCTGATGGCGTCAGCGGCTCCGGTTCCGGCTTCGCCTGCGGTTTCGCCTGCGGTTTTGTTTCGTGCGTTTCGTGCTGCATTGCTTCTCCTACTGCGGCAGATTGCCGCCGCCGCCCGCGCTGCCGCTGCCATCGTCGCCGCTGCCGAAGCTGTCGATGGTCACTGGACCGATGGTGAACGTTGTGCCCGCGTTGTTTGCGAACGTGCCGCCGAGGTTGGTGATGCCGCCGTCACCGGCCTGCGCGACGGTGTAGCCGCCCGCGTCGTTATACCCGATCCCGCACGAGCCGTAAATCCACGGCGTCGCGGGCAGGGGCGCATACCGGTAAGGAACCAGATGCGGATATACCGGCGGGTAATAGTGGTGATGGTGTACCTCCCGTGGTGAAAGCGCGACACACTCGCAGTGTTTCAGTTCCGGAGAGCATCCCCGCTTGCAGATCGGGCAGATCCATCCCTTTTTCTCGTCCTTCTTCTTCGCGTCCTTCATACTAACCTCCATGAGCGGGTTCAGACGCCCGAAGCCGCCATCAGCGGCATTCTGGGCAAAGCAGTCGCGGCAGTTCACCGCGCTTCATGAAAAGCACGGCAAGCCACAGGTCCACGTCCGGAAAACGGAGAACGGGCGCTGGCAGTTGTACGGCGACGAACTGACGCCGGATCTCATTACGGATCTCAACCGGATGCATGCGAAGTGCGCGCGCGCCTGCGGCTTCGCCGGATCGGATGAGGACGCGGCTCAGTACTGGCTGAACCGGATCTACGCGAGCAAGCTGCGCGGGTCCGACGCCACCGCCACGAGGTTGATGTGACGCCCGAAGATCCGCAGATTGCCTTCGGCGGCGATGACGACGACGATGAACGGCAGATCGACCTGATACTGCTCGCCATGCTGCGCGTGCTGCTCGTGCTCGTCGCGCTGGCCTCGATGTGGGTGTACTGGCTGGTGAACCGCGATACGCGCCCGGTTTATATTCCCGAAGGCTTACAATCGGCGCATGCCACGCAAACTACCACACACCCGGATTCTGCGCCCGAATGAATGCTTCAGTTGCGGCAGGCCGCAAATGCCGGAAGGTCCGGGCCTGTTTGTCTGCTATTGCGGCTGCTACATGATGGCGGATGTGCTGGAGGATCAGTCTTTCCTCCTGCGCAACCTCACCCATGCCGAAGGACGAGCATTGCAGGATCGCGTCCGCCGCCGTCTGCCGCTGGTCAAAGGCCAGCCAAAGCGCGTTTACAAAATCGCTCTGGGAAAAGAATTTCTGGACTGCCCGGATGCATTCGTCAGTACGGACGGCGGCCGGACATTCCACCTCACGATAGCGGAGTTCGATGAGCGCGAAAAAGCCTTCCTGCGCCGTCAGGCGGCACGGGGAAGGAACCGCCGCTCGAAGGTAGCCCGCGTCATGCGGGTAATTGAACCGCCCGAGTAGACTTCTGCGGGCCACCGCACTTCATCGAGCGAAACGAGCGGCAAGGCAAGGCACCGGCAATTGCGTGATATGATGCCTGCCGATGTTACTGCATACCATCCGTCGTTGGTTTCCATCGTAAAGACATGGCCGCCCGACGATTTACAGACGCTTTTCTGTGTCACGCGAATCAACGCCTGGTCGCCGGAGAATCCCTGCGCGATATCGCCGCCAGTGAAAGATGCGGGGCCGGTCACCTTTCCAATGCGCTCGCCAAAGCCGGACTCCGCAGTAAGCAGGCGTTCGGCGCGGGAATGCGGCATATCATCGATCCGGCTGAACTTCGGCGGCTCTATCTCGATGACCGATGGAGCGAGCAAAGAATCGCGCTGCATTTCGGAATACAGCGAGCAGTGGTGCGGAAAAATCTCATCGCCAACAACATCATGCCGCGAAACGGGTCCGAAGCCAATCGCATCCGGATGGAGCGTCTGACCGCAGATGAACGCCGTCATCTGATCGGCAATGCGCGACAGATACGAACCGAACATCTGCAACGCGACGCCCGCTATAAGACCCCTAATCCCGCCATCGGTCCCGGCGAGCATGAGATCGCCGAAGCCATGAACCGGCGCGGAATGACATTCGAGCGTCAGGTCATCTGCGATGGATACCTGATCGATTTCGTCACGGATCACATCGCCGTGGAAATCAGCGCCAAATCGGCGGAGCGCAATATTCTGGTGGTCACGGGCCAGCGCCGCAAACATCTCCTCGAACGTGGATATTCCATCGCTCATGTCTGGCTCTACAGCGGAGCGCCCGGTATTCAGCAGGCGGACAAGATCGCAGCCTATATCGAGCGAGCCCGCAGCGCGCCACCCGTTCGCGGTCAGTATTGGGTGATTCGGTGTGGCCGTAAAACTGACGCCACCTTCGACATCGATACGGATGAGATCACCGCTGTAAGGTGCACGCCAGAGCGTCTTGACGCCTGACCGACTGAATGCTTCAACATCGCCGGTGAAACAGTTCCAGATCTCCCCCGGAGCGTATCGGCCAACCGGCCGCTCATGTACCAGCGCTTCCGGCGATGGCGGGTCGTTCCATGCCACCAGCACGTTGTGCATACGACGGTGCGACGGCCGCACGCGCTGATCGTGCGACGTTTCCCACTGATACCAAGGGATGTCGAGGCGTTCCGAACGCGCCCGCGTCATGGCGGTTTCGGCCTTTGAAACCTCCGTGCGCGCGATGAGCTTAATCCGCGAGGCCGCAAGGCGTGGGGCGCGCCGCCTCAGTTCGGCTTCGATTTCCCCGGCCCGCATTCCCTTCTGCTGCGCCCGCGCCGCAAACGCCGTGATCTGCTCGGCGACCGCCGTGGGGATCGATGTGATCAGCTGCGCGTTGTCGTTGACGATCTGGTCGATGACGTCGCCCGCCCCGGTGCGCCGCAGTTCCGTCCGCAGGTGCCGGTAGATTTCGCGGGACCGCGTGCCGCGCATCGCCGCCTCGCGCCACGACCGGGCGTTGATGCCCACGACCGACATCACCATGTCCCGCGCCGCAGCCCCGGCCGCCCGCGTGAATGCCGGGCTGTCGCCGATCTCCGCCAGCCGTGCGGGCGTCAGGCGGCCATAGCGCCGGAAGATTCCCATGATCGCCCGCTGGTAGGCGTTTATCATCCGGCCCCACGGCGGGGGCGTTGAACGCGGCATAGGCTAAATATCCACAGGCAAAGGGAATAATCGCGGGAATATTTTCAGCCGATCTTGTCAAGCGCTTCCGAAAGCCCGCGCCGCATATGGCCCGCCCAATCTTCCGCTATGTCGGCCAGAACGCGCAGGGTCTGAGACTGAGGGGCCGCGTCCGCCGCGTCCCGCGCGACCAGCGCTTTCGCTTCGGCCTCTTCCACCCTTTTTCGCCATTGCAGAACCAGCCCGTCGCCCGCCAGCGTCACGCCCTGCGTTCGGCCGCCGCGTCCCCTTTCCATACCACCCAATCCTTCGGGAATAAAGTCCCGCCCTTTTTGTGCTGCCCGTAATGCAGCGCCGCGCCGCATGACGTGCACAGGGCTTCGAAGTACTCGTTGTCGTCTACCACCCGGCAACGGAAGGTGATTTCATGCTGGCCGCATTTGCCGCAGGTGTCGATGTCGAACACGTCCTGCACGGCCGCGATCTGGCGGAAGATGTCTTTTACCGTCTCGCCCGTGACTTTTATCAGCAGGCGGCCGTTGGCCGTTTTGTACGTGGCCTCCATTTTCAGTCCATCGGCAGCAGCAGCAGGATGCCCTTGCCGCCGCTACCGAAATCGTACTGCACCGCGTGTACGTCACGGTCGGCGAATATCCAGTTGTTGCCCCGGCCGTCATTGCCCGGAAATCCAAGCGCCTGCGGACGGACGCAGACCTTACCCACCCGCGTAATCACCATCGGCACGCTGCGGGCCGCCGCCTGTTCAAGCTGCGATGCGCCAAACATTGACGCGGGTGGCGATGAGGTAACGCAACGCGTCGCAGGCGTGATCGTTGGATTTGACCGGGAGTTCGACGCCGATTTTCGTTTTGGCTTCATCCCACGCATAAATCTCCAGTTCCCTACGAAGATTTTTACACCGCTCGTGTATCCGGATGAGCCGCCGCGCCAGCATCGCCGAAACGCGCCGGATACCTTCGAGCACGTCATTGACGGCGTCCTGCGTCGCTATCCCGCGCGCCAGCAGTTCGACCTTGAAACTGGCCGCGCTCGGGTCAACGATTACCGAGGTCGGCCATGTGCGCTCCTGCCCCTCTATGCAGAATTTCGCCTGGAAATCGTCCGCGTATTCCCCGTTGGTCTTCTGCCGGTTCTCGACCTGCGAGTCCCAATAATACTCGTCATCGACCCACAGAACCTCGCCGTCGTCATAAACGTCGAGCATCGCCATCGCATTGACGGTGCCCACGTCAATCGGCACGTAACGCGCCACATGCCCGCCCGGCGAATGCAGCCCAATCGGCCGCGTGGTGTCGTTGTACAGGTTGGCGGGACTCATCACGTCCCGGTAGATGGCGCCTTCCGCGACCACCCACAGGCCCGCGATATTGCGCTGCCAGAAGACCCCGGTGAACGATCGTTTCAGCTGCTCTTTTTTGTCCTCGTCAATGTTCGGGTTGTCATCGAGCGTGTAGGTTTCCGACCACACGTCGCCCTTGGCGATCTTGTCCTCGTCATCGATCCACTCGTCTTTCAGGTAGTGGAGCGGCGACGCCGGGTTGGTCGTGAGCCATGCCACCGAGTCCGGCAGCGACAGGCGCGAAACCGCCATATTGAAGAACGATTCCGGCGTTTCCGTGACTTCATCGCCGAGCCACACGCCGACCGTGCTGCCCTTGATGAACTTGTACGACCGCTCATCCGACGCCCCGCATACGAGAAACGGATGCCCGAACAGCAGCAGCTGGCCCGACTGCGAATTGTACGAGTACAGATCATCGCCGATCCACTCGAACATGAAGTTCAGCATGTTCGTGCGAATCGTGGTCTTCGATGCCCCGGTGATGAGGCCGATGCCGCCCGGCCACCAGCCGTACGCCATCCACGTCAGCAGCTTGACGATTACAGCCCACGTCTTCGAGGACCGCACCGCGCCGTTCAGAATATTCACCAGCGCGTCCCGCGACGGATGCCGCCGGATAAACCGCGTGGCCTTCGGCCCGAACGGCTTAATCGTGCGCGGCGCCTGTAGCTCGTCGACGTCCACCCGGTGATGGCGCAGCGGAAGAATGGCGAGTTTATCCCTCGTCATCGCCGATCTCCTGCTTCAACACGTCGGCCGCCGCCAGCGACGATTCCCTGCCCCCGCGCAGACGCGGACGCGGAATTGTGTCGTCGTCCGGCAGCGTCGGCGACTGCCGCATCGCCTCCGCCAGTTCCTTCAGCAGATTCCCCGCGATGGCCCGCGCCCCCTCGTCCTCGATCTTGATTCGCTCCGCGTACCGCTTCGGCGCGAGCTTCGACAGATACCACTTACGCGCGTCGAGCTTGAGCGTCGCCCGCGCCACGTTGTCCGTGGTCGTGATATTCACATGCCCCGCCACCTCCGCCTCAATCGAGCCGTCCGCCTTCCGTTTCGCCGACTGCGACACGCGCCGCTCCGGCAGCCGCTCATCGGAGATCTCGATGCATTCGTCGGCCATCGAGTCGAGGCCCATCTCCCTCGCGCGCGCGTAAAGCGGAAAAAAGCCGTTGACGTCGTTCACTGCCCACTTGCGAACGGTGGACTCGTCGGGCAGCGAGTCATCGTCGCGGCAGATGGCGCGCAGCGTTTTGCCGGTCGCGAGCAGCGCGCAGATTTTGTTCGCGATTTTGCGCGAGTATCGCGAAGGCCTGCCCAGCGGCGCGGGTGCGGGCACATTACCGTACCGTGGTGACAGCCGCAGATGTGGGTGATGGTGATGGGGAAAACGAGAGCATGATTTGTTTGTTTATTCAAAGAAATTACGGGCGCGGGCACACGCGCGTAAGCGTATGTTTGACCGGTGAAGCCTCGCGCCCGGTCTATCCGGAGTGGAAACGCCGGAGTATAGCCAGCGAGCGGTGGAGTATCCGTCGCCGGAAAATCAGTGGTGCACCAGCCCCGCGCCGCCGCCGAGCAGGCCAACGACCACGTACAGAAGCCAGATACAAACGACGACGATGACGATGATGCGGATCAGCCTCGCGATGGCGGGGTCCATCGGGATCTGCTGGATTACCCAGAGCGCAAGGCCGACGATGATGAGGCCGACGATTACCTGAATCAGCCATAAGGGGAACATGGGAGGGATTTACCTCACTTTCGGTGGTGATTGAAGGGAGAGGGGATTAAAAAAACGGGGGCAGGTCGCATCCTGCCCCGTTTATTTTAGGAGTTGAATGGGTATTTGCTCACAACCGGCCGCCCTTCTTTCCCGCGCCCCTAAGCCCCCCCCGGAGCTATTAGCGCGGAAACAACGAAGCGCCGATTTGTCCTGAATTGTAACCCGAATTAAGCCGACCGGTACTGCGAAATATTGTTACTGCTGCGGCGGCCCGAACAGGCTCGTTTGTCCCTCGCGGCCCCTGCTCACGTTCTCGACGCAATGGCGGTGCGCCCAGCGGTTGGCGCGTTCCGGCAGCGAGACGCCGTGGCCACCGCCGCCCGCGCGCTGCATCACCCAGCCCGCCGTGTACTGATAAACGTTCAGCGCCTGGGTGTTGAGATCGATCTTGCAGAATTCGCAGGTCGCGCGGAACCGGTCCGGTATGTTGTCGCCCGGCATTTCACGCGCCCCAATCGACGTCACGGTCCACATGCACCGTGTCGGCTTCGGTAAGCGCCGGAGCGGCTTTCGATACTGCGCCGGGGAGCGGAGCCGCTGTTGCGCGCGCGTCGAACCGGGTGTCAGCCTTCGGGCGGCGTTGTGCTTTTGGTGATGCCGGTGATTTTCTTGATGCGGCCCGGCGTTTCTTTCGCTTTACGGCCATTGATGTACTCCGTGTAATGAGCGGCCGCCACGGCCCTCATGTCAATTGCGTAACGGGCTTCGAAGGCGGCGTGCGGGTCGATTGATTCGTTCGTGACCCGGCGGCGGCCGTCGAACTCGTCGTGATGATGCCGACACAACGGCGCGCACGTTGAATCCGGGGCTTTGGTCCCCATCCCGCCACGCTCGGTATGAGCGGGGTCGATGATGCCGAACAGGAACCTCCCGGCGGGTTCGTTGCGCCATTCGGCGAAACGCGGCGGGCCGCCATATTTCGCGCAGACCGCGCACCGGCATTCCTTCGAAAGCCAGCGGCGGTATCGCGCGTCCTGCCCCGCTCGCTTCGGCGTGCGCCGGGGAGCAGGAATGCGGACCCTTTGATTGGTCACCCGGAGCCAACTTGTACGTCTGAGCGGCGTACGCCGCTTCAACTGCGCGGTTTGCCGCCTCATTTGTGGTCGAAAAATGAGCAGTAAGTGAGCTATCGCCCGCTGTCGCCGCTCACGATCATTCCGAGGAATGCGCGCACGGACGGCGTCTGCGGGTTTACACCCGGCATAGGTCTTGACGGCGTCGGCAGCGTCACCACAACCGGAGCCGGTGGCGGCAGTCCGCGCGACGGCGCCGCCTGATCCCGCGTGATGTCCTGCGTCACATTGACCGCGCCGCAGAGCAGCGTCGTGATCCAGTTCGACGGGCTGGTGATCTGCGCGTCCCACATGAAGGCCGTGCCGCGAAGCTGGCTCGACTGCGTATGTGGCAGGATCAGCGTGATGACGTTGCCGGAAATGGAGGCGTTGAACTCCGCCGTCACGGTCGGGGCGCTGTCGGCCACCGCCGTCCGGATCTGCGCTTTGGCCGCGTATCCGGTCAGGTCCGCAGGCGTGGTCCCGTCTTCGTACATCACCGTGATCTGGCAGATGTAATCGTCGCCTTCGTAAATGGCCAGATCGGCGGGCGTTGGCATCTCAGTCGTACTCGATCCACGAAACGATGGTCGGAGCGCCCTGCGTTACCACGCATTCGTAATAGTGCCCGGTGAGCACCATGAAGAAAATCTGCGTCGTGATCCCGCTGGAGTTCGAGGGATCGGACATCTGCGCCACCAGCGATGTCGGCGGATTCGAAGCATCCGTGTACACGTTAATCGAGGATGATTTGGCCTGAAGATTCCAGCAGCAGCTCACGAAGATGGTCTTGCCGGTGGTGTTCTGATACACCACGCCCGCTGCGCGGCTGCCGCTGACATCGGTCTGATTCGTGATGGCGAGCGAAACGCCGTTGCGCCTGTAAGCGCCGGTGACGTTCACATCGCCCTGCACCTGCATTCCTGTACCCTGCACGACGAGCGCAGGAGACGAGTCATCGGGAGCAAGGACCGTGACATGCCCTGCCGTATCCACCGTCAGGCGGTTCGTGTACTGAGTCTGAATGCCGAAGTCGCTGGACCGGCTGTTGATACTCAGCGCCTGAATGTTATTCCCGTTCAGCAGATCGTGACCGGCCGCGTCGATATCCTGCACCCACGGCGTCTGCGATGCGCCGACAGTGTTCAGCGCCGCCGATGTCTGCACCGAACCGTCCGGAAACTGGATGCCCGCGCCCTCGACGATGAGCGGCGGCGTGGCGTCATCGGTCGGATACAGCGTGAACTGCCCGTTCGTGTTCATATACAGGCGCCCGCGCCCGCCGCTGTTATAGAGGGTCAGGGCATCGCTGTATGAACTGATGAACGAGGCGTTGAAAACCAGAACGCCACCGGCCTGCGCGGTTATGTTCGACCCTGCGGCGACGAAGCTGAGGGTCATCAGGTTGGTGAGGTTGAACTCGCCCGCGTCGATATCGGATAGCCAGGGCGACTGCGCGCCGGGCGGTCCCGGCGGACCGGGTTGGGCGATGCTGACCGTGAATGCCGGTGGCAGAGAAGTGCTCACGCTGCTGTTTCTTTCATGGCCGTGGAATCGGGCTGCACGTCATCGGCGTACATGCCCTTGGTGTTCTGGCGGGAGACGAAAGTGACGGCCTCGCCCTTTTCCGGCTTCCATCCCGAGAAGCCGATGCGGCTGGCGTGGAAGAAATGATCCGGCGAATTATCCGCCGTGAGGAAACCGAACCCCTTCGGACCGAACCACTTTACGGTTCCGCGAATTCGTTCTGCGCGTGGCATGACAGCTTCACGCCGCCCGCGCGGTGCAGGCGTCGACCCCACGGCCGAGCGCGCCCGAGTCCGCGTGCATGATCCGGATGGAGCGCGTTGTGTGTTTTATCAGCATTTCGTCCGGCGCAATGATCGGGACGTGCTTCATGTCCGACCGGCGCGCGAGGCCCGATGCTACCGCCCGGTCGTAATTGACGCGCGGGTCGGCGGGCGTGAATTTGTACGGGCGCTTGAAGCGGCTGATCAGAAACACCGCCATCGGATGCTCGGCTGACGGGAAAGCTACACCCTGAAGGATGAGCGTGATAGCCGCATTAATGGAAAGCGGCCCCCTGAACGTTCCCTGTGGATTGAGAACCGTAATCAGGTCTTGTTTCTTACGTTTTTTTGCCATGTTGAAGTGATCGGGCAGTGCGGGCGCAGCTGTGGCGTGGGGCCGATGAGTTCGCTGTCCCTACTATCCGGGCAGCGCATCGGTGCCATCCGCGCGAGGCGGCGCCGCACAGGCTTGCGCCCGTGCAAGGGGGGTGTTTCAGGGTGATGTGAGCGGGCCGGGTTTACTTCCGCTCGATTATTTGGTTGATTTTTAACAGAAACTCAACCGGAATTGCAAGCCCTGCTTCGGGGGTGTGCAAAGACCCGACTGCCCATCATTGCACGGCCGCGCAAAAAGACTCGGTTTTCTTCGAAAAAGAGTTGCTTGTTCCAGGCGAAAAATCTGAAGGTGGTCCTGTCAGGAAAACCACCACATGACAACGCAGAACGCCAAAATCACCCTCGAAGATTCCCTGGACATCGCCTTTCGCGGCATGGCCCTCGACCTCGGTTACAAAACGCCGGACGATTATGCCGACGCCCTGCACGACGAGTCAGAACCGTATTTCAACGAAGAGTATGAATACGAGAAGGCGATGGATTACAAATATTTTCTCGCCCACGGCGGCGATCCCTGGTGGGCGCAGTAAAAAGCGCCCCCGCCCGGAAAGGAAACCACCACCCATGACGATCACATGCAGCTTTTGCGGAAAAGACCTCTCGAAGGCTTCCGCCTATACCCGCAATTTCACGGACGATACGCGCCGCTGCGAGGACTGCGAACCGCCCGCCGCCCGGCCCGCCGCATCGGAGACGATCCGGCGCAAACCGGCGCAGCTGGAATGGGTGGCCGCCCCGCCCCACCGCAGCGCGTACAAATAAAAGCGGGAAAAATTCAACGCGTCCCTTGCACAAAACAAGCCCCTTGGTGATACTGAAACAGACCGCACAAACCACCCGAAAAAAGGAACAACGAAAATGACCACCCAGCAAGCCATTGTGAAATATGCCCACGCCGGATACCCGGCGGTGGCAATCAATACCGCCGACGAGGACCGCGCAGTCGCGATCATGTCCGAGGCCCTCAACCGCCCCAATTCGTACCGCATCGCCGCCAAGGGCGGCCTGATCGATGTCCGTACCAGCGAGACGGTAAACGCCTCGGCGACATACGCGCAGGCATTCGAGCAGGCGGCCGCCGACGATACGGTGATCTTCGTCCTCGATTTCCAGCACCGCATTAAGCAGCCGGTCGATTACCGCAGCCTCCGCGATTCCCTCAACCGGATCAAAGCGGCGGGCGGGATGATTATCCTGGTCGCGCCCTCCTGGGTCATGCCCGCCGAAGTCGAGCACGATATCCCGGTGATGCAGGATTCCCTGCCGAGCCGCGAGGAACTGACCACGGCGCTGAATGTATGCGTCACCGCCACGGGCGCCGCCCTCGATGAGGAAACCCGCAACCGCATGCTCGACGCCGCGCGCGGCCTGACCCTTTCCGAAGCGGAAGGCGCGATGGCCCTTTCCTTCGACGGCCGCAAATTTGACCCGGCCGCCGTATCCGAGGAAAAGATGAAGCTGGTCCGGCAGTCGGGATACCTCGAAGTCCAGCCCCCGGCGAATCCCGAGGACGTCGGCGGCCTCTACGGCGCCCGCGAATACATCACCAACGAAATCATGCCGGTCCTCGGCGATCCCGACCTCGCGGTGCGCGGCATGATGCTGGTCGGCGTGCCGGGCACCGGGAAATCCCTCCTCGCCCGCGCCCTCGGCGCCATGCTGAACCGCCCGACCCTGCGGTGCGATATCGGGTCGTTGAAGGGTTCATTGCAGGGCGAATCCGAGCGCAAAATGCGCGAGATGCTCAAACTCGCCGAGGCGGTCGCGCCGGTGGTCCTCTATTTCGACGAAATCGAAAAGGGCCTGAGCGGCCACGCCAGCAGCGCCCAGACGGACGGCGGCACGCTCAACACCATGATCGGCACCCTGCTCAACTGGATGCAGGAACACAAGAGCGACATTATCGTGGTCGCGACCTGCAACGATTTCTCGAAACTGCCCGCTGAATTCACCC
>Ga0126371_10000287_pt1 | contig 40535 bp, 24 predicted proteins | sample PanSoiMetaPlot_4_FD_110145 | JGI IMG/M metagenome (GOLD analysis project Ga0126371, IMG submission 110145) | Tropical forest soil microbial communities from Panama - MetaG Plot_4 | ecosystem: Environmental > Terrestrial > Soil > Tropical forest > Bulk soil | place: Panama | collected 2016-02-17
CACTATCCCGACGATCCAACAGCTATCGCCTGCCCCGATCAATTTCTGTGGGGACGTGACATTCTCGTCGCTCCCGTGGTCGAGAAAGAAGCTACAACTCGAACCGTTTATCTCCCGCGCGGAACTTGGTACGACTTCTGGACCGGGCAAAAATCTGAGGGGGCTGGTCAGATCGAGCGTCGCGTCGATCTCGAAACGATGCCCTTGTACGTAAGAGCCGGAACGATCCTGCCACAAGACCCCGTGAGGCAGTACACCTCACAAAAAGTCGATGACCCGGTGCAGTTTACGATCTACCCTGGGGCCGACGGTTCTTTTCTGCTCTATGAAGACGATGGCATCTCGTTCAACTATCGCAAGGGCGAGTGGATCGGGCTCGACCTCAAATGGGCGGACGCGCAACGAAGTTTGACGATACGTCTCGCACCGGGGTCTCGGATGCTTCCGCCGGCACGCCGAGAATTCAAAGTGAGGGTCGAAAATAGTTCGCGGACCATTGTCTTCGATGGCAAGCCGATAAATGTTTCAATATGACGGGTGGTGCCGGCTCTGCGACCACGCAACAACCCAGTCAGGGAGCCTGACGATCCTCGACCAGCTCGATGCGGCGGTTTTGTTTTTCGAGTGGCACGATCCAGGCGCCCCGCCTTGTCTCGAGGTTCTCGATGGGACGGTATTTGCCTACACTCGGCACTTGCGATGGCTGTTCTATTCGGAGGCTGGCGAGCGGAGTAAATTCATCTCCCGCCGCAAGAGTCAGTCGAATGGCGCCCGTCTTCGTATCGAATTCGACCTGCTGGAATGTTCCCGCATCAAGCGTAATCCAGAGAGCGAACGGAGCAAGATAGAGACGCTGTCGCGCTGAATCAAGCGGTGTGAGGACGACGGTGTTTCCACTGACTTCTAAATTCCCGCCGAACGCCAGCCAGCCGAATTCTGGGTGATGGATCACATAGGACGCGGTGTTCCACGCGTGCCCAAAGAAATTCGGCCCGTTGTCTCCAGAAACCGGGTCCGGTCGCATCATATCCGGAAAGCTGTGGAAAGCCGGGGACAGAAATCCGTCCTGATCAAGGTCTGTCAGCACCCCCATAGTGCCCGCATAGCCGACGCGCAGCAGATAAAAGTCGTCGGGGTGCTCACGGTACTCGGACAACAGTGGAATCGCATTCAGCCCCGAGCCGTAGTGATGGAGTTGCCTCTCGAGCCGACGGTACTTTGCTGCGAAGATGAAGTCCCAGTAGCGCCGCGCACTGCCGTTGTATCCCCAGTGCGGAATAGTCGGGTCATAGCCTAGAATCGCGTTGAGTGTCACCTCGGCTTTGTCGTGATAACCGAAGTATTTGGTCCAGGCATAGACCTCTTCTTGACCAGTGGAGTCCCATGGCATCTCACTTCCAAACGGATAGGCCTGCGCCTTCCATCGATCGGCCCGGTGACGCATCTTGGCCTCGAGGCTCGCGGCTTCCGCGTTCATGTCCTCGAGTTTCAGGTCCTTGAGAATTTGGAGAAAGATGGTGCCTTCCATCTGTCCGAACTCGGCAAGGCCCGACGCATAATTAGTCATAGCGATGGAAGTCTCGTACGCCCGACGGAGATACCAGTCCCACGAGTGGTTTGTTACAAGTCCCGTCTGATTGCGAGCAAGCCGATACAAAACCCAGTAAAGCGTCGCCACGTGTGGATAGTCATAAGATCGATCTACTGCTTCGGAAGCCTGTTTCGACCAACTCGTCCACGTCTTCCAGTCAAAATCGTCGCGATAAAAATGGGGGGGCAGCTGGTCAGGCTGGTAGTAGAAAAGGCTTTTCCTCACACCGAACTGGCGCGGGCTTTCCTTGCATTGCAAACCCCCGTCGACCACGCCATCGACAAATTGCTGGATTTTTTCAATTTCGCTCTTATCGGCTTCAACGAACTGTTTCATCGCTGCGGCAAGCCAAGAACCCGCACCGCCCTCATCACTCAAACCAGCAATCCAAACACGGCTATCCTGCAGGACTACTTGGTTGACTTCATGATCGTAAGACATGACGGATGGTGCCCGATGAAACGGATCCTGCCCGTCGGTAAACCATTGCTGCGTGGTAAGAAATCGCCCCATGTCTCTAACGGCGTCGCGCTCGGGTTTGACGACAAAATAGTGGATGGCTTGGCTGGTGCCATCTGCGTAAAACACAGATAAACGCGCTCGCCCCCAGGACTTGCCTTTCACCGAATACGATTCCCATCCATGCGGCGTAGAACCTTGACGTTTGAACTCGATAGCAGTGGGAGGATCGACCGCAATGGATTTAACCGGCGATGAGTATTTCAAAAACAACTGTGCCTGCATGTCTGCAGGAACGACGTATCCAGGAACTCCGATTGCTACGGGTCGCCCGTTGTTTGCGAGAGTCTTCTCAATGTTTCGGATCGAATCCGCAAGCAGAAACTGGACTCCATACGCCTTCGATTCACCCGGAGCAAGTTTCAGCGATGTGGCAGGATTCCACTGTCGAACACCTTTCCATTCGCCGCTCGCGTAGGCCTCACTGTGCACTAACCACTCATAGAATCCTTCGAAGGTGATGCCTCGTGGAGTTGGATCGCTGAAGACTGGAGCGGCACCCCACGCATTTGGACGATCAAGAATGGGATTGTAGGCTTCGAACGGAGTGCGATTGTCCGGAATGACAAGGAGTGCGGGACCGCGGCCACTCAGTCGCGTGACCTGTAGGTATCCGGCGTCCTCACCGATGTACGGGTCGTAAAAGGAACACTTGGCATGCGCCTCTTCGAGTGATCGGTCATTCAGCACGTTGTTGAAAATCATTGGAATCCCGAGTGCGCCCACTTCGACGGTCGTCTGTGATTTGTTCTTTAGCGTGAAACGAAGAACCAGATGCTGCGATTCCACGGACCACGTACGAGTGATCTGCACGGGAAGATCCGACGGAAATGTGGGGGTCAGATCTGCACCCGCCAGAACACCCGCAGAAGTTGGGAGCGCATTCACTGGGTGGCGTTCGGCCGCACTGGAAAAGTTTTTCCAATCCTTCGAAGTTCCGGCGCGCAAACGAAGAGTGATATCGCCAAGATGAAAGAACCCATCTTGCGATCGCGCTACGAGGAGGTCTCCGGGTATGAAATCGAAACCATCTGCACCTTTCGGCTTCAGCGCCGCCACCGTCTGAGAAGAGCGGACAAAGCTAAGGGTGAAATCCGGGGTTTCGTAGTCCTCCGTGCCTTGAGCAAGCATTGGTCCGGGGGTCGGCGGCTTCTTGGGCGGAGCCTGCTCTTGAGCAACGCTCTGAAGATGACAAAGCGAAATGATGGCTAGAAAGGCGAGAAGAATGTAACGAACCGACGATTGAGAGTCTCGTGTCATGCACATGATGTTTGTGGCTGTATACTTTATCCACTCCCAACGAATATGCCAATCCCATGTTCTCTCCGGTTCTTACACTCCGACCCTTGTCGACTCAGACCGTCGAGTCACCTTGTCGTCGCCCTAGCCTTCTTGGTTTTGCATCTGGGTCGATCTGCGCTTGCGGACGATCTGCCCAAAGCACCGAATGGAAGAGTCACCGCGCTCACGCCAGTGCCCGGATATTTCACGGAGCCGGCAATCGCCGTGAATCCGGCGAATCCGCAACAAGTGGTTGCTGTTTTCCAGGACAATGCACACGCGGCGTTCTCGCCAGATGGCGGCCGATCCTGGCGAGTTGCCGAGGGAGTGGAGCCAAGAAATTACCGCGTCTCCGGTGATGTGTCGACCGCATTCGACAGTCATGGACGTGCGTTTATCTGTTACATGGCGTTCGATAAGCTCGGAACCTTCAACTACTGGGCGCATAACGCTTCGCGCAATGGATTGTTCGTGAGGCGATCGCTCGATGGTGGCAAGACCTGGGACGCCGATCACATGCCAATCATCGAACATCCCACGGAGCCCGGGATGCCTTGGGAAGACAAGCCCTACATCGTCTCGGACACGACGCACAGCCGCTTTGGCGGAAACCTGTATGTGGGCTGGACGCGTTGGACTCTTGTCGATTCTAAGATTCTTCTTTCGCGTTCGACCGACGGCGGAAAGACATGGTCGAAACCCATTGAAATCGATCGTCACCCTGGCTTGCCACGCGACGATAACGGTGCGGCCGAGGGATTCGCTGGCGTGGTGGCCCCGGACGGAACTCTATATGCGATTTGGAGCCAAAACGACAACATCATGCTCACGTCGTCTCGCGATGGAGGAAAGACTTTCACGATGGCACGCGCCATTCTCCAAACAGGACCGACAATGTTCGCGGTCCAGACACTCGAACGGGCGAATGGTTTTCCGCAAATTGCAGTCAATCCGTCGAGCCAGCGTCTCTATGTCACATGGAGCGACTATCGCAATGGCGATTTGGACGTTTTCTGTTCCACTTCTAGCGATGGCGGCCGCAAGTGGTCGGCACCAGTTCGAGTAAACAATGATGGCGTACACAACGGCGCGGACCAGTTTTTTCAATGGCTCAGCGTAGATCCGAAGGACGGCAGTGCGAATGTTCTCTTCTATGATCGACGCGGTGATCCTCAGAACCGCAAGCAGATTGTTGTCCTCGCGCGTTCAACGGACAACGGACGTACCTTCACGAATTACGCTTGGACCGAGGAACCCTTCGAGGCCGGGGGCGTCTTCTTCGGTGACTACACGGGGATCGCTGCTTTCGGAGGACGCGTCTATGGTGTGTGGACTGAAAAACCGAACCAGGTTCCGGCGTCCGAGAATAAACCAGAGGACAAGCATTCCGGGGAACACGGGACGATTGTTCGGGTTGGAACCGCGGACTTTAATGACGACGTGCAGCCATAGTCGCAATGCTAGCTTGCACGGGTTGCAAGTTCAGCGACATTTGCTTCACGGGTCATGCGGCCATCGATCATTCGCCAAATGCCGAGGGGGTTCTGGTCTTTCAATTCTTCTGGGAGCGCGTCATTCGGGAAACCCTGGTAGCAAACCGGCCTACAGAATCGAAAGATGGCCTGGCTTCCGACTGAGGTCGAACGGCCATCCGACGTTGCCGGATAGGGGCCGCCGTGCACCATCGCGTGCGTCACCTCCACGCCGGTCGGAAACCCATTGAAGATAAGACGGCCAACTTTCGTCTCTAAGACCGCGATCAGATCGGCGAATTGCCGAAGATCCTTCTCGGTGCCGTGAACGGTCGCTGTGAGATGACCTTCTAGCCGATGCGCAATCCTCAGCATCTGCTCGGGGTGGGAGGTTTCGACGATGAGCGTGGTGGGGCCAAAGATCTCGGCTTCAAATCCGTGATTTTTTAGGAAGGCATCGGCCTCGATCTCGAAAAGCGCTGCCCCAACACTTTGTGTTGACTCTGCCGTCGGCTCCGGCGCCAAAGTAACCGATTTGATATCCGCATTGTTTTTGCGCGTTGTAATGCCTGACCTGTATGAGGATCGAATTCCAGCGGTCAAAAGGTGATATCCCGCTTGACCGTTTACTAATTCTCTTAACTTCTGCTGGAAACCCTTTGACGTATCTCCGCGCTCAACAAATACCATCCCGGGCTTGGTGCAGAACTGTCCGGCGCCCAATGTAAAAGACGAGTGCAATCCGGAGGCGATCGCGTCACTTCGTTCCCGTAGAGCACCCGGAAGAATGAATACCGGATTTGTACTGCTCATTTCTGCAAAGAATGGGATCGGCTCTGGACGTGATGACGTCAGGTCCATCAGCGCTCTCCCGGCAGCACGCGAGCCAGTGAACCCAACTGCCTTGACCAAGGGGTGAGTCACCAGGGCAACACCTACTTTCGTTCCACCGTCGAACAACAGGGAGAACAACCCTTCAGGCAATCCGCATTCGCGAACGCTGGTTGCGATCGCCCCGCCCGCGAGTTCACTCGTTCCAGGGTGAGCAGGGTGTGCCTTTACAATCACCGGATTGCCGGCTGCGAAGGCTGCGGCTGTATCGCCTCCTGCTACGGAAAATGCCAACGGAAAATTGCTCGCGCCAAATACAGCCACGGGACCGAGCGGCCGCAACATAGATCGAATATCCGGCTTCGGCGCCGGTTTACGCTCAGGTTCAGCACGGTCGATGCGCGCATTCACCCACGATCCTTCCTCTACTACCTGTGCGAAGAGGCGAAGTTGTCCGCACGTGCGCGCGGTCTCACCCTGCAGCCGTGGCTTCGGCAATGCCGTTTCCCGGTGAGCACGCTCGATCAGTTCTTCGGACATGGCTTCAAGATTGGCGGCGATCTTCCGCAGGAAGTTTCCGCGCTCACGACCTGTCGATCGGCCGTAGGTCGAAAAAGCCGCCGCAGCTAGCTGAGCCGCTTTCTCTACGTCTCCGACTGTCGCTGCATAAAACGCAGGATCAAGTTTGTCGCCACTCGCCGGGTCGACTGCAAAGAAATGCTCGGAGCCAACGGCACTTCTGTGTGAACCCAAAATAGACGTCCCTTGTAATGCTGACATAATGTTACTTTCCATTCGGCAACGCATAGGTGCCAACTGACTGCGGGCGATGTTGTAGTGCGTGCCGGACAATTTTCATTGTCTGCTCCAGTTCATCCCCCACAAGCGGCAACCGTGGTGGACGTACCCGAGTGTTGCCCATTCCAACCTCCGCCTGTACTAATTTGATCAGCTGAACAAAGTTGAAGACCGTGTCCATACGCAGTAAAGGCAGGAACCAGCGGTAGAGTTCAAAGGCCTTGTCTGATTCCCCATGAATTCCGAGGTTCAGCAAATCGACGGACTCGCGAGGCAGCGCATTCGCCAGTCCTGCAATCCAACCAGTGGCGCCGACCCCAATCGCTTCAAGTACTGCATCATCGACACCCACGGAGATTTCCAGCCGCCGATCAACTAGTGCGCGAATTGCCGAAACGCGTCTCGCATCCGTACTCGACTCTTTCACCGCCTCAAAATTCTCATGCTCTTGTGCGAGCTCACTGATGTGCTCGGGAAGAAAATCGGTACCATACGCGATCGGATTGTTGTACAGCATGCACGAGAGATGAGTGGCTTCAAAAACCGCGGACACATGGGTCTTCATCTCGCGCCAATCACCTTTGTACACATATGGAGGCAGCACCATCAGACCGTCGCAGCCCTGTCCCGCCGCCGCTTTAGCCAACGCAACTGCTTCGGAGGTAGTGAGTGCGGAGATAGACGCAACGACTGGTCCTCGGCCCCGAACAGAGGTCACGCACGTACGCAGAATCTCGAGTTTTTCATCGAAAGACAGGCTCGAGCCCTCGCCCAGGGACCCCAGAGCGACTATCCCTGAGCATCCGTTATCCAACAACCATCGACAGTGTTCCGCCATGAACTCGTGGTCGACACGCAGAGACTCGGTGAAACACGTCGTAATGGCGGGTAAGACGCCCTTCCAATTCATCAGTGACCTCCAACGGCGGTTTGTTGCTCAGGTTCCGGGTGACTTGCCAACGCAGCCAAGCTTTCCACACGAGCGGGGAAAATCGGGGGCCGCACTGAATCCGGAGTCCAGTTGAAAAGAAAATGAGTCGCCGGTCCACAGATGCGTCCTTGGCAGGCACCCATGCCGCAACGCGTCTGCAACTTCGCCGACCGCCAATTTTGATAGCGCTCAAGACGAGAGTATGAAACGTCCTCACATCGACAAACAATTGTGTCGGGCTTGGCCAAGAATTGCAGACCCTTACGGAGCTGAAATGTTCGTTCAAGATGAACGGCAAACTTCTTCAACTTTTTACTCTCCGCGGAGAGATCTTTAGCGGCGCCAATATTCCCACCGGCCGCAAGCCCCGCGATTTGCCCTTCGACCAGAGCCAGTTCCACTCCACCGATTCCGGTCGGTTCGCCTGCGCAAAAAACTCCCGGAACAGTGGTTCGCTGCAAGTCGTCCACTTGAACATAATCATTGGCCAATTTGCAGCCCAACAGTGCGGCCAGCTCAGTATTCGGCACTAGATGAAAACCACAGGCAAGATAGTCGCAGGCGATCTTTTCCAGCTTCCCAGCGCGCGAAATCGTTACAGTTTCAATGACGTCGTTGCCTTCCGCCGCTACCGGCCAGCTGTTCGGAACGAACGGCACAGATTTCAATTCCTTCTTGAGCTGCGCGGCCTGAGCAACTTTTCCCGTTTGTCCAATCAGCGCAACCGCAAAGCGTGCAAGAGTGATCCATGACGCCTGCTCACAGACCATCAGCACTCGTGCCCTGTGCTTCTGGAGAGACGCTGCGACCGCCAGCAGTAACGGCCCTGTCCCGGCGACTACTACGCGCCTCCCCTGAATAGGCAATCCCGATTTCACCATCGCTTGCAGCCCGCCCGCCCCCATCACGTTCGGCAGGGTCCATCCTGAAAACGGCAAAAATCTCTCTCGTGCACCGGTGGCAACAACGAGCTGCTGATAACCAATTTCATGTGTCCGATCCATCAACTCTGCGGTTAGCACGCCCGGCTTCAAGTGATCGACAACGCGCATGCCGCAGAGGAACGTGACCCCCGCTGAAGTACATCGTTGAATCCAGTGTCTCGCGTCGGTTGGGGCATCCTCACATGCGCTACGCCAGATCTGCCCCCCTGGCCTGAAATTTTCATCCACCAATCCGGTTCGGGCACCCGACTCTGCTGCTCTCGCAGCCGCGGCCATGCCCGCCGGGCCCGCACCCACCACCAGCACATCGAAGTTGGATCGCCCGTTGCTACCCATCGGTTCTCACATCCATTCCCGATTCACACAAAATCTGGCAACTGCGACAGTGCGGCCTTCCGTTAATCGTCACGCGACACTCAAAGCAAATGCCCATTCCACACAATGGACCGCGCGGTTGACCACTCGCTGACATCCGGCATGGTTGACCAGCAAGCATCACGGCGACACCGACCGTGACACCCGCCGGAACCTCCAACGGCGTGCCGTTGACCCTCAAAACCAGCACTTCAGGCATGAGCGTGTTCCTTACCCACTCGCGACGGCAGATAGGGTTCATTCGGTATCTCTGTCGGAGCACCAGTCATCTGATCAACCAGGAGATGCGCCGTTGCTAATGAGGTCGTGATCCCGAGACCTTCGTGACCAGTCGCAAGCCATACTGACTTGTCGCTTGGCAATGGACCTATCAGAGGCAACTTGTCAGGAGTTGCCGCGCGAAATCCAGTCCACGTTCGCACCGCAGACATTGCACCGAGACCCGGCATGTACTCCTGAGCCCTCTGCAACATTCGGGCGAGAATTTCGTGATCCACTTCCTTGTGCTCCGCGCCGTACTGCCGCGACGATCCGATGAGGATCTGGCCGGTGCGCCGAGGCTGGACATTGAATGCAACCGAGTCGCTGGTCATCGAATGTGCGCTCTTCAGATAACCAAGTTCCACCAGTTGGTGGCGGACGAATTGGGGATAGCGATCAGTGATAACGAGGTGGCCTTTGCGTTTCTTGATGTCCAGACCGGGCGTTAGCGCCGGCGCGGACGCACCTGATGCATTCACGAGAAATTTGGCGTGCATCTCCAAACCGTCATCCAACAAAACGCGCTCCCCGCCCATGGCCACAACGTTGCACCCCAATCGCGTCTCCACTCCGCCCTCTTGCGCCCGCTCCATCAAGAAACGTGCAGCGCAAGGCGGATAGAGCACACCATCTTCAGGAACCAACAAGCCGCCCCTCATGCCTGCGCGAAGGTTAGGTTCAAGCTCGCGCAACGCACCGGAACCAAGGATCTGCGTGGCCACCCGGTGCGCTGCGTAATAGCCGCGCTTGCGTTCCACTTCCTGCATCTCTTCGTCGTCGGTCGCAATCCAGATGGTTCCACATTCTTCGTACTCCACATCGTCCGGCAACTCCGATCTCATTTGTTGCCACAATCGTTGCGAATATCGCGTCAACGCAAATTGCGCCTCGGAGTCGTCCATCACCACGATGTGTCCCATTCCAGCGGCCGTGGCGCCAGAACCGACCATCTCGCGATCCACCAAGACAACTCGCATTCCCCGTCGGGCACATTCGTAGGCGCAAGCCGCCCCCACGATCCCCGCACCTACGATCGCGACATCGTAAGAATTCATGCACGAATGCCCATGCAAAACGGGTCGTTCGGATCGAGTATCAGTTCCGACTCCGCATTCACAAACGCGGAACCTGTAATGCTCGGATAAATCTTGCCATCTCTCACTGCAACGCGTCCCTCAAAGACGCTACCGACGATGCTTTCTTGTTTCCAAGTCTGGCCCTCGCGCAGCTTGCCGTCCGAATAAAGACAGGCCAGCTTTGCGCTGGTTCCTGTTCCACAGGGGGATCGGTCGTAAGCCTTACCAGGGCATAGCACAAAATTCTTGCTGTCCACTCCAGGCTTTCCCGAGGGAGCGTAAAGTTCGATGTGATCGATTTCCTTGCCACCATCGCCGGTTATCTGGGCGTCCCGCAGCGCCGTCCGGATCTCCCATGTGAATAGGGTGAGCGCCTCGACGTTCTCCGGCGTTAGCTCCATCGGATTGTCGTGCACGAGGAAGAACCAATTCCCGCCCCAGGCTACGTCACCCTGGATCAGACCATAGCCCGGAACCGTGACAGCCACGTTCGCCGCGCTTCGATAGCTAGCAACATTGTTTACTGTGACTCTTCCGTCTTCATGCAGAACTGCACTTACCACGCCGACAGGTGTCTCGATGCTATGCTCGCCCGGACGAATGCGTCCCATGTGTAACAACGTAGCGACAAGTCCGATGGTTCCGTGACCGCACATGCCGAGATAGCCGACATTATTGAAAAAGATCACACCGGCGGCACACGAGGGATCCGTCGGTTCGCACAGCAGTCCGCCCACAACGACATCCGATCCTCTCGGCTCGTTTACAACTGCGGAGCGGAAATCGTCATATCGGCTCTGCAAGCATTTGGCTCGCTCGGTCATCGGGCCATTCCCGAGATCGGGTCCTCCGCTGACCACGAGCCGTGTAGGCTCGCCGCCTGTATGGGAGTCGATGACTCGGATCCTGCGGTATCCTTCGACACTCATGAAATTGGCCCAACTATATGCCACTGAAGGTGGAGAAATCCTGGGAACAGCTTGCCTATTCAATATTTTGTAGGCGCTGTCGTATTTTATGGATACAATATGCAATCGTCAAACTGTAACTCGCATCCAGTGTCCACACCCGAATCACCTAGACACCAGCGGCCATCGGCTTTTGAGTGCGGCTGCCTCTTCCTTATTAGAACTCTCATCACGGTCGCCTGCACAGTCAGCATTGTCGTTGCACAAACTCCCCGCATGACCGAGATCCTTCGCAGGGATTTTGTCGAAAACGCGTATGCGGTCAAGCTGGTCGATTCACCACATTGGATTCACCGTGGCCAAGCTTATACCGTGCTGGAAGGTTCTCCAGCGGGTGGATCTCTTAAGGATCTCGTGCGTTACGACTCTGCAACGGGACAGCGTGAAGTCGTGGTTCCTGCCCAGCTGCTGATCCCCTCCGGAAACAAGCAGCCATTGACGATCGAAGACTACGTATGGTCCACCGATCTTAACCGTCTATTGATTTTCACCAACTCGAAACGTGTCTGGCGGGCGCACACTCGCGGCGACTATTGGGTGTTCGATCGCAAATCCGGGAGCCTACACAAACTTGGTGACGGAGGTCCTCCGTCTTCGCTGATGTTCGCCACGTTTTCCCCTGACGGCCACCAGGTCGCTTACGTCCGCTTCAACAACATCTACGTGGAAGATCTCGACTCTGGACGCAGTTGGCGGCTCACCTCGGACGGGTCAGAGACAATCATCAACGGCACATCGGACTGGGTATATGAAGAGGAATTTGGCATTCGCGACGCATTTCGGTGGAGTCCCGACGGCTCTCGAATTGCGTATTGGCAGTTCGACACGAGCAAAGTGAAGGCCTTTGCGCTCGTCTACGACACCGGTGGGCCATATCAGGTCCCCACCAAGATCCCCTACCCTGAATACGGTGTCTACCCAACCGTGCGGCAGATTCCCTATCCGCAACCGGGCACAGAGAATTCTGCCGTGCGCATCGGGGTCATTCCCTCCATCGGCGGTGAAACGCGCTGGATGGAACTTCCCGGATACGCGGAGCAGCACTACGTCGCCAGAATGGGATGGGCCCCGGATTCCAATACCCTCGTCCTGCAATATCTGAACCGATTGCAGAATGAAAATGATGTGTTGCTTGGAGACATCAAAACTGGAACAGTAAGGAGCATTCTGCAAGAAAAAGATCCTGCATGGGTCGATGTCGACAACGATTTGCGATGGATTCACAGCGGCAGGGATTTCTTGTGGATCAGCGAACGTGACGGATGGCGAAGCGTCTACGTGGTTTCGAAAGACGGAAAACAGATCCGGTTGATGACACCAGGTGCCTTCGATGTGATCGACATGGTCGCGATTGATCCTGAGGAGAAGTGGCTCTATTACATCGCCTCGCCCGATAGTCCGACGCAACGGTATCTATACCGTGCGCCTCTGGATGCAAAAACACGCCCCGCGCGACTGACGCCCGCGCCATTGACCGGCACTCACTCCTACGAGATTTCGCCAGATTGTCGGTGGGCACTTCACACCTACTCGACTTTCGACACGCCCCCCGCCACCGACTTCATTCGACTCGCCGACATGCAGACGCTACGCGTGGTCTCCGACAACCAGCGAGTGCGAGAGCAAGCAAAGGACCTTATCTCCTCTCCGACGGAGTTCTTCCAGATTGACATCGGCGGTGGGGTCACGCTGGATGCCTGGCTCATCAAGCCTAAGGAGTTCGATCCCTCGAAAAAGTATCCCTTGCTGATCTACATCTACGGCGAGCCTGCCGGGCAGACTGTGGTCGACCGATGGGACGGTTGGAACGGGATCTTCCATCGTGCCTTGGCTTCGGAGGGCTATCTGGTCGCCAGTATCGATAATCGCGGGACGCCAGCGCCCCGGGGGAGGGATTGGCGCAAGATCGTGTACGGCAACCTCGGTGTACTCTCATCCCAGGAGCAAGCTCTCGCACTCGAGGTCATGGAGAAGACGCGCCCGTACATCGACTCGGCCCGCGTGGCTGTTTGGGGCAGAAGCGGTGGAGGATCGAACACCCTCAACCTCATGTTCCGGCATCCCGAACTCTACAAAGTTGGGATGGCAGTCGCACCAGTAGCGGATCAGCGACTGTATGACACCATCTATCAGGAACGATATATGGGACTGCCGCAAATGAATGCTGATGGCTACGAAGCGGGCTCACCCATTAACTTCGCCGACGGTTTGCGCGGCGATCTTCTCCTGGTCCACGGGTCGGGGGATGACAACGTGCATTATCAGGGTACTGAACTGCTGGTGAATCGGCTGATCGAACTCGGGAAACCATTTGAGTTCATGACTTATCCAGGACGTACACACGCGCTGGTGGAAGGACCCGGGACTCAATTCCATCTCTATTCCCTGCTGGCGCGGTTTCTTGAAAGCCATTTGCCCCCGAAGCCGCCTGCAAACTAGGGCGGCTGGCAATGGTTGCTAGAGTGTGTAGGATGTGATGTAGTGTGATGTTGGGTAACGGCCGTCGCGAACCAAGCGTTTTGACAATGAGCCTAGGAACCACAAGCGAATCCGCAATCCCAAGACAGTCTCTCACGTCTGCTGTGGCCGACAAACTTCGCGATCAGATTATTCGTGGGGAGATCGTGGAAGGAACCCAGCTTCGTCAGGACGCCATCGCCACTCAATATCGTGTGAGCCGCATTCCGGTGCGCGAGGCGCTGCGGCAGCTTGATGCGGAAGGTTTAATCACGATTGTTCCCAATCGCGGTGCTGTCGTGCCTGCGCTTTCACCCGACGACATCGAAGAACTCTTCTCAATTCGTGCGCTGATCGAGCCCGAAATCCTTAAGCGGTCCATACCACACTTGACGGAGGGTGACTTTTCGGAAGCGGAACGCGTGTTGCGCACTTATGTGAGCGAACTACGCCGCGACGACCATGTTTCTGCCTGGGGACGCTTGAACTGGCAGTTCCACTCCATCCTGTATTCGCGAGCGAATCTACCGCGATCAATGGCGATCATTCGCAACGTGAACAACAGCGGTGAACGCTACACGCGATTGCAGTTGTACCTTACCCACGGCATCAAACGCGCGAACGAAGAGCACCATCAGATGCTTCAGCTGTGCCGACAGCGGGACATCGCGGCCGCGTGCAAACTATTGCGCGAACACATCGAATACGCCGGCCAGTCGCTGAAACAAGCGTTGCATGAACGGCGAGAAGCAACTCAAGCGGCTGAAAGCAACAGCCGGCGCCAAAAATCTTAAAACCGTGCTGCTAGGCGCCGGTTTAGCTCCGGCGCAAGCTTATCCTTTCAGGACGCAGTCGACTTCAAATCGTCTCTCGGCCTTCGTCTCGATCACGATCGTATCGCCACGGCTGCCGCCGATTTCCCGGTTCTCACCATTCACTTGCGCGTTCTGCACCGTCGATTCCTCGGGCAGCCTAAGTTTCAGATGGACTTCTTTCGGTAACTTGGGGCCGAAGAATTCGACATGTCCGGTCACCCTGTTCGCTTCCAATTTTGCCTGAAGAAGGAAGCTGACTCTCCCCCATCTCGTAGGCGCTTTCTCAATGCCGACTTTCTTACCGGACGCCAGCCACTGCCGGGGTATGCCCTTCGCCAGATAAAGGCGATCTTGATCCGAGTCCTCCAACACCAGCATCCAGCGAACCAGCAGGGGAATGGTCTGTTGTGCAGGAACACAATACAGTGCAGAGTCACCAGTAATTCCGGTCACCTCGCCTGCCGTCCAACTTCCTCGTGTGTGGACGTGGTATCGGTGGGAATACAGAAACAAGAGGAACTCTTCGATCCGGTCAAGACGCAGAAGGGTTTGCGCGTAACCGTACGAGATGAAACCAAGAATTTCGCGGTCGTCGTCATGAGAACGGCCAACGTTCGCGACGACGCCCAAACTGGTTGCTCCATAGGCTCGCATGCAGTCGATCACTAGATTTGCTAGACGAGGAGACAATACATCGGCTTGAAGCAATTCCGCGTACGGACGGTGTGGCCATTGTTGCGGGCTCGGCTTTTCTTTCTCTAATGACTCGCGAAACGTCAGCGTGGTACCTGGGAACAACCCGATGTAGGGAGGTGATTTTTTTGTTTGAATGTTTTTCTCAAGGCTCTCGACCACTCGCCGGCGAAGCTCCTCGCTTCGAAGGTGCCAACTTGTCGCAGCAGCCAACATGCCTCTTCCCGGATGAATGTGATCCAACTCTCCCCATGTGGTTGCGATGTCTTTAAGACCGCGTGCTGCAAACGCCGTGTTCGCATAATACGGTTGCCAGTAAACCGATGGGTTTTCCATGAGACACGAATCCGACTCACTCCATCCGCGAATGAGACCAAAGGCTGGATCCTCTGCTGCTGCCTTTAAACTCTCATCGTGCATATCCATCAGCAGCTTGGCAGTGGCTTCAATCTTGGCGCGATGCTTGAGCAGCAGACCGCTGTCTCGGCTGTAATTGAAATAACGAGACAGGAGCGATAGTGTCATGCCGAATTGCGCCGTCTCTGGACCGCGCATGTCGATCATACCGTTGGCATCAACATAGTCGGTGAAGTAGTTATCGATATAGGCTCCCGCAGACTCCAGACGACCCCACTCCATGTTGGTGTAGATCGCGCTGGTGAAGATGTCCTGGAACGCGTCATATTCGGAGCCCGCATAGTCACGATCGACGGCACCATACTTGGGATAGATTCCCCCGGGTCGCGTCATCAGCTCTTTTGCGAACGAATGCTTCGAAAGATCGATCCACGTCCGGTCCGGAAGAGTCACTACGGCGACATCATGAAGCTGCCGGTCCCAATACTCAGAGAAATCAAGTAGCGCTGCGTAGAATTCTTCGGGGTGAGGATCCCACCGAGCAGGCGGAAAAGCAGAGTAGCTATGGCCGTATACAACTTTCGTGACCTTCCCGTCGTCTACCAGCGCAGTTCGATGCCACGTGTGGACGATGTATTTAGTCTGGTTCGCCCCGACATCACCGAATACAACAATTTCCCAATATTTGTGCTCGCCCGCTGGAATAACTTTCCGTACCGCCGGCATCCAGCCGCCCACAAGGCCATCATAGATTTGCCCGCTGTCCAAAGCCTTGTGCAGCTCCGGAGCATACTGCACCGGGTGATATGTTCGAGTACTTCCACTCCTGTAGACGGGCGTTACATCGTAAGCCTCTTTGGTACCAACGAACGTCGTCCAGATGCGAGGATTCTTTTCAGCTGATGCGATCGGCGGGGCCGCCGACCGGACAATCTCGGGATCAGGATCGCCATTCTTCAAGAGATGATCCGCAAGTAAGTCCGGCGCCGACAGAGCGACTTCCTTCAGGGTCAGACCAACGTAGGCCGAACGTTCCGCCATCGACGCCTCGGCACTCTTGATAAGTTCACAGACCTCCCCATTGGCTGAGACGAAAACGATCGAGCCCTCTCTCGTGCGGAGGTCTTCATAGACTCTCCATGTGGCGGTGCCGCGCTTAAGCTGACAAATCTCGGTAAGCCCGTCGGTCGAAACCGAAACAGCCTTTCGCGACTGAGTTTTGAGTTCATCGGCACTTTTGGTCTCGCTGCCTATCCTCGCTCGAGACAATCTATCGAGAGCGACTGTACCTGCTGCGATGTTTTGTAGGAATCTGCGACGATCCATTGGTATTAATCCGAGAGCGCAGGGTGTTTGAAACGATCTCTACCGTCGACGACGGCGGCCCGTTCGGCCTTGTTGGGAAGAGTCTCGGTCCTGTTTAAGTTCAAAATTCGTGGGCGGGGCGACACCCAGTAAATACTGGACAAAATAGTCCCATCGGCGCCTGATGAGGTAATCGGCATGTTCACCACTCTCGCCGTGGTACATGTTCGGTACCAACAACATGTCAAAGGTCTTGTTCGCCCCCATCAAGGCATCGGCGAATCGTATGGTCTCAACCGGATGTACGTTATCGTCGATGTCTCCATGCTCCAAGAGCAAGTGTCCCTGCAAACGATCCGCCATCGTCACATTTGACTGGGCCATATAGTCGTCCTGCACCGGATATCCCTGGTAGACCTCGTTCCACCAAGCTTTATCGAGCCGCGCGTCATGATCGCCGGATATCGAAACTCCCACTTTGTAGAATTCGGGATGCACCAGCATTGCGTGTGCCGCGCCGTACCCGCCTGCAGAAGTCCCAAAGATCCCAACGCGCTCAATATCCATATATGGATAGCGTTCCGCCATTTGTCTGATCAACGAGACATGATCAGCAAATGCTCCGCCAAGATTTCTGTATGAATACTGATGAAAGGCATGCGAACGGCCGATCGTGCCGCGTCCATCCACCATCACCACGACGAAGCCCAACTCGGCTACGGACTGGAGCCACAGGCTCGTGCCAAAGGTCTTGGGAACGAAGAAACCCTGAGGTCCGGGGTAGACGTGTTCGATGATCGGATATTTCTTGGAAGAGTCGAAGTTTGACGGACGCCAGATCAGCCCGTAAATGTCAGTCGTACCGTCGGCGGCTTTCCCATGAAAGGGTTCAGCGAATTTCCACCCAAGCTCCGTCAATTCTTTAAAATCTGGTTCTTCGAGGACCCGTACCTCGCTTCCATCCTCGGCTTTTCGTAGTGTTGATTTCCCAGGCAGGTCCGGCCGCGAATAATTGTCCACAAAGTATTTCCCGTCAGATGAAAAGCTCACGTTGTGGTTTGCATTTTCAGCAGTTAACAACTGCAATCCCTTCCCATCGAATCCAAGACGATAGAGGTGCGTCTGGTAGGGATCCTCGGTTTTTTCCTTTCCATTCGCTTCCAAGTAGACCTGACGCTTCTTCTCGTCGACGTATTCAATGCTCCTGACCACCCACGAACCAGTTGTCACCTGATTTTCGAGCTGCCCCGTCTTCCGGTTATATAAATAGAGGTGATTCCAACCATCCCGCTCAGACGACCATAAAATTTCCTGACTACTGTCGATGAATCGAAAGAACATTTCGCTATAGTCGAGGTACGTGTCCGACTGCTCGCGTAATAGCACCTTCTGTTCGCCGGTGGCGGCATCCACAACCCGCAATTCTTTTGCTTTGAAGCCGCGCTCAAAGTAGTCATAGTGAAAACTCTTGCTATCAGGAAACCACTCAAAATCAGGGCCGTCTTGAAACGGCAGCTCTTGAACGCCATTCTGCACATCGATACGCTTGCCTAATTGAACGTCGAAGATAATCGCCTCCGCCTTCGCAAGCACTTCACCCGGCAACGGGTACACATAGGTGAAAGCGCGTGGTCTCAACCGGTCGGGTGGAACGAACTGTAGGCTTGTAAATCGACCGGAATTTCTGGAATCGATCCGATACGTAACCAGCTTGGACGAGTCCGGTGACCAAAAGACTGCCGCCGGCTGTTTCACATCTTCGCTGCCCTGTTCTACGAGCAGCCGCAAGGACGGAAGTGGAGTCGCGTAGTCCCATCCAGCCTCGCCGTCTCGGGTCAACTGCAGAACTGTTCCGGTCGATCGATCTCTCAAAAAGAGATTATGGCTGGAGACATACGCCGCCCATCGTTTGTTGGGTGAAAGCGATTCGAATTTTCTGTCGCCCGGCAGTTCCTCCGCCTTGCACTCGTATGGCGTCAACTGGCAGGTGAAGTGGGTGTCATCGACCGAAAACCGAATCGCCTTGCCCGCATCCTCAAATTCGAAATCCGAAAAGGGGAGATCGGTTGGGCTAAAGCTCTGTTTTGCCGCCTTTGAAAGCGCGGCTGCCAGTTGAGCATGGTCAAACGCTGGACCGGCTGTATTTTTTTCGGCATCCACCAACACGAAATCCGCCCCGCTCCGATTTAGCCGTCGATACCAGAAGCGATCTGTCTTCTCGATCCAATGAGCTGTTACATCGGCAGGAAAAACGTGATGCCGGAGATTCCCGGGAAGCAGACGAGCTGCTCGCTGGTAGTCTGCCAAGGTCCCCTGGGCGGCTGCCGAGGCTAGAAGCAGTAAAGCCGCGCAGATTGTTTCTATTGCAGCCCTAAGACGTATCACCTTGCAGGCAATTCTTTGCAGATAGAGATTTCCAACTGCTCCATAACTGCCGATCCTCTGCGACTAGCGAAGATATAAACGGCCGAGTACGTCCGTCATGTGACGATTTTTCAGAACTCGATGTTTGCCCTTAACTCAATAACACGAGCTCCTTGGTTTGGAGAAACTGGTGAGTAGTTGGGCGAAATTCCACCAATGGCAAACTGTCCTTGCTGGACGTTTGGCGTAAATCCATTCGAATAACAGAAATATGTACAACCATTCGTGGTCCCAGGCTGAAAGTTTGGATGATTAAAGGCATTCAGCATTTCTGCTTGGAACGTAAATCGGACTCGCTCACGAATGGGTATTGCCTTCGTGATCGCAAGGTCATCGTTTATGAAGTGTGGGCCGTGCAAGTACACCAATTGTCCGATGGTCCCCGGCGTGGTGTTGGGGTTGATGTACAGCGGATTCGCTCCGCCGCCGGTTGAGCTCTGCAGGTATTTCGGATCGAGGAACGAGACTTGAGTCGTCCCCGGAATGTGGTAGACACCAACTGCCTTCTGAAGTTGGTCAGCAGTCACATTGGTTAGCACCACACCGCTGTCGCCAAAGCCGTCGTTGTTGGGGTTCGCATTGAAAGTATTGTTACCGCCCTGCAACAGGAACGGAGTCCCAGTCTGGAAGGTGAAAATAGTGCCGATTGTCCACCCACCAACCATCTTGTCAAGCGCACCGTTTTCATTCAAGAACGACCTCCCCCGCCCAAAGGGCAGGTCAAAGCTGCCGCTGAGATTCATCGCGTGACGGATGTCGAATATTGTGGGGCCGTAGCTCAAGCGCATATTGCGCAATGTGAACTCGTTCACTTGTCCTTGCCAGTTATTGGGCGTCGAGATACCCAGAGTATGACTCCAGGTATAGTTCGCATCGAACTGTACACCGTGCCAAGGCCGCTGTCGGAAATCGACCTGTAGGCCGTTGTAATTCGAGTATCCCTCGGCGACCAACAAGGTCGTGGCGAAGCCCGCGCCCTGCGCATAAGGATTCGCCTGGAAGAAGTTGATCGGATAACCGGCGCCGGGCCCTGTGTACCCAGCGTTGGTTGCGCAGGGTGTAAACCCGGATCCCACCAAATTGCAAATGTACGGTACGGGTCCGCCAATCCCGGCAAGGGTGTTGGCTAATAGCCCCGTCTGCCCCGTATTCAACTGAGTGACGAATCCTGTGTTCGTATAATCCTGGAAATTCCCATCTACCCCCGATGTTTCCCCGGCAAACGCTGCATCGAAGATTGGCAACGCTACCTGTCCCGGCAGGCCGTTATTCGCAAACGATCCTTGGTACTTAGCAACTCCGCTTGCATTATTGATCGCCAAGTTCGATTGTGCCGCCTTGAATTGAGTCAGGAATCCGTTTTCGAAAATGTTCACTTCGTTCGGATCTACCGCCATCCACTGGCGCAAGGTACGGTTCCCGATGTATCGGATCTCGAGCGCCGAGGTCTGAGTAAGCTGCCTCTGAATCCCAAGGTTCCATGACTCGGTGTAGGGCTGCTTCAGATGCGGATCGATCCCGTTCGCGCCCGGGACACTGCCCCCGAGGAACGTGAAGTCAGACAACGGCTCGGTCTTCTGGTATGCCTGTGGTGAGAACCCATATGCGGGAAATGTGTTCCCTAACGTCAAACTACCGGGCGAGAACGTTCCAGTCTGTCCCGTATTATTCGCGTTGAGGAAGAATCCCTGATAGTAGAACGAGCCGTAGTCCGATGCCTGGTTCCATACGTACTGTTGCGGTTCGGTGAACTTTCTCAACGAGAAGCCTGCTCTGATTACAGTTTTGTCTCCTCCCATCAAGCGCCCATGCGGATTCCAGGCAAAGCCAATCGCCGGTTGTGGAGCGACAAACCAGTTGTTGTAGGGTTGGCTGTTCTGCGCCAACGTCGGGTTCATCGTTCCGTTCAGGGTTCCCGGTTGGAAAAGACTCCAAACGCCTGACGGACCGAACATCGATGGTAGATCCGCGGAGTGGTATAGGTTCGTTAAATCGCGATCCGCCCAGGTAAAATCCCATCGCAACCCGTAGTTGATTGTGAAGCTCGGCTTGATACGATATGAATCCTGCGCAAAAATGCCCCACGCCTTAGTAAGTTCATCAAGGTTGTAGGCTCCCAGGGAATGCACATACTGATTTGCTTTTGGATCGTATGGGAACTGCCCTGAAATACTATTAACACGTCCCGTCAGGATCGCGTACAGGGACTCCGCCTCCTGTTGCGCAACCGGGCCAGCGTTGGGCAGAGTCGTGCCGTTAAAGGCAGCCAGCGCCGGATCGCCATTTGCGAACCCGGGGCCCGTTCCAGTGTTATTTCCGAGTTGAATCACCGGGTACCCGAGGACTCCGTTGTAGTAGTGATTTTGTTCACGCCACCATGAAAATCCGAAACTCAGGGTATGTGCCCTGTGCTGAAGGGTGAGCGTGTCCGAGGCGTTAAACAGCGGGTAGTACGATCCGGTGGGAATCTGAAAATTGGTTCCATTCATTCCCGACGTCGAAGGAAAGCCGGCCCCAGGAAACGCTTGCAGGTTGGGTAGATTCCACGCGATTTGCGCTTGCCCACCGGCTGGTATCTTTCCGTCAAACCCGAAATCACTGAAGTTGTAGAGGAAACCTCCGCGGAAGGCATTGACCAAGTTCGGTGTGACGGTCCAGTCAAATCCCAAAGCGGCGGTGTAGTTGATGAATCTGTTTCCAGCCCCGGTGCCGGAAAAGGCAGCACCAGGGAGGTTGGGAGCGTTTACCCCCGTGTTGGTGTTCTTTGTTTCATTCCATGCGAAATATACGCGTGTACTTTGCGTCGGGACGTAGTCGACGCGAACGGTGGGGAAGTAATACGTCCGGGGCTGCGCCACTTGCCAGGTGAGTAGCTGGACATTGGGATCGCTCGTAGCCGAAAGCCTTCCAAGGTTCAGCACGCCGTTCACCGCTTGCAAGGTGGACGCGGTTTGGGAATTGATGGTCGAAGGGAACCCGGAGTTTCCTGCGACCTGCAGGACGTTTACGTTTTGGCTGGCTCCGGTGGTATCTGCATACGTGAAATTTCCCTGTTGAGCTTGAGGCGTAAAAACCCATTGCGACGCATTGAAACTTCCCGGTTGCTTCGACATCGAGAATGAGCCGAAAAAGAATAATTTGTCGCGGATGATCGGGCCGCCCAGACTCCCGCCAAACTCATTCAAGATCACCGAATTCTTACGCTGTGGTTGTGTCGGATCAATTGCGGTCAGAGTATCGTTCACCCAGCTATTCGCATTGAGCGCAGTGTTTCGAAAATCTTCAAAAACCCTGCCGTGGAACGTGCTCGAGCCACGCCGGGTGACAAAATTTACCTGCATGTTCGAGGTGCCATAACCCTGGTTCAGATCAAGCTGGTCTGTCTGAACCGTCATCTCAGCAATGTCCTCAACCCTTGCCTGCATCGCTGGTTCTGCATTTCCGCCAAACTTCATGCGGCTCGAACCGCTGATAACACCGTCGATGTTGTTTCCCTGTGCAATCGACGGAAGCCCATTCCACGTTCCGCCTCCGTTGTTGATGTTGCCCGTGTATCCGGGCGCAAGCGTGCTCAAAGAGGAAAGGTCACGACCCTGCAACGGCAAATCTTCGATTTGCTTGAGGTCGATTGTGCTACCAATCGAATTTGAAGTGGTCTCAACGAGCGGCGCCTCGGTCGTGTTCACCGTCACGATTTCTGTAAACGACCCGACTGGAAGCGTTACAGGCACGTCGGTAGTCTGCGCAGCCTGGACGATGACGTCTGTAAAAGCCTTGGTTTGGAAGCCAGTTTTTGTAACAGTCAATTTGTACTTGCCCAAAGGCAGGTTCAAGAAAGTGCGCGTGCCGTTATCTTGAGTTTCGCTTCTCCGCACTTCGCCGGTGCTGAGATCGAGAAGTTCGAGTTGTGCTCCTTGCACAAGACTGCCGGTGGTATCAACTACTGTGACCGTGACTTTCCCTTCGGAGCCATGCTGCGCCCAGGAGGCGACACTGCAGAATGCGATTGCAATCAAGGTTGCAAAGAAGACGCTAGAGAGATTGTGCAAGGACCTGCAAGACATACGCCCTCCTTCGGATCCGCGCGGCACGCATGTTCTCCACCTCACGGGGCTCGCACCCTTTGCGGACATCACAGCCGCTTTCGACCCCAGTTTTGGTCCAAGGCGCGCCAAGATGTGCGATGACCCCGATATCGGCCTCGACAGCAAACGTTTACTGCGGTTGGATTTTGTATACTTTATTCGTTCTGATTGTCAATCGAAATCTGCGAGTTGGCGGAACCTGGCATGCACTCAGGCCTTTATTTTTGGGCCTGACGATCGCCCGGGTGCGGAGGTTGAAGGCGAAAATGACCCATTCCGGAAATCGAACGAAAACTCTGCGATCCGCTATAAACATTTGTCGATCTCACACTTAAGTGCGCGCTGACATTCACAAGATTTCTAGGCGAGGCTTCCTGCACGGCGTGGGCGCGATCGCGGCTAGCTATGCGAGTCCGCACTGCAAAGCGGGCGCGCCTGACCTGATCAACGTGACCTTCACGGATGTGGCGCCCTCCGCGGGAATCGACTTTCGTCACGACAACGCCGCCTCCTCAGAAAAATTCCTCATCGAAACCATGGGTGCGGGCTGCGGATGGATCGATTACAACCAGGACGGTTTGCTAGATCTGTACCTGGTGAATGGCGCGCCGACTCGCGCGTACTCTCCGACGAAACCTGTGCACAGCGCGCTCTATCGCAATAACGGCGATGGCACGTTCACGAACGTAACCGATGCTGCCGGCGTCGCTGCGGTGGGTCTGTTCGGAATGGGCGTTGCCGTCGGGGATTACGACAACGATGGCTTTCCGGACCTATTGGTTCTTGGGTATGACCGCTGCATTCTGTACCACAACAACGGCGACGGCACATTCACTGATGTCACTGAACGAGCGGGTGTGACGAATGGCGGACGGTGGGCATCCAGTGCAGCATGGTTCGACCACGACAACGATGGACGGCTCGATCTGGTCATCGCAAACTATGTCGACTGGTCCCCGGACCGAAACTTCTATTGTGGTGACCGTGGTCCGGGCATGCGTAGTTACTGTCACCCCGACGACTTTCGCGGCCAGCCCCCGACGCTTTATCACAACAACGGAGACGGCACCTTCACCGACGTCAGCAAGTCCTCGGGGCTAGGTATAAAGGGGGGAAACGGCCTTGGAGTGGTCACATTCGACTACGACAACGACGGTTGGCAAGACATCTTTATCGCGAATGACCACATGCCGAATTTCCTCTTCCATAACAACCACGATGGAACGTTTCGCGAAGTTGCCTACCAGGCGGGCGTTGCCGTGAGCGAGGATGGCGCATTTGAAGCGGGTATGGGCACCGATGCAGCAGACATCTCTGGGAACGGCCGTCTTGACCTCGTTGTCACACATCTCGACATGCAACTAGCACGCCTGTACCAAAATTCAGGTGACGGCACTTTCGAAGATGCTACGCTTCGATCCAAACTTGGCTATTCGACCTTTCACATGAGCGGCTTTGGCACTCGCTTCATGGACTACGACAACGACGGCCAGCGCGATATCTTCATGGCGAACGGCCACGTGCTCGACAACATCCAGCGCTATCATGCGGCGACACAGTATGCCGAACCCAAGCTGATGTTCCGCAACATCGGCCCAGGTCTCTTCGAAAACGTCAGCGAGCGCTTGGGCGCTGATTTCCTCTCGCCGCGGGTCAGCCGTGGCGCGGCAGTCGCCGACTTTGACAACGATGGCGATCTCGACATCCTTGTCAACAACAACGGTGGCGCTCCGCAGCTTTTGCGGAACGATGGTGGCAACGCCAACCACTGGCTACAGGTTCTACTGATCGGAACCAAATCAAATAGGGATGGCGTCGGTGCGCGCGCGAAGGTAAGCGCCGGAGATCTTATCTTGTATGAGCAACGCAAAGGCGGGATGAGTTACCAGTCCGCACAGGATCCGCGACTTCATTTTGGGTTAGGATCCCGCTCGACAATTGATGCGATTGAGATCGTTTGGCCCAGCGGCATCGTGACCAAACTCTCAAATCTTAAGAGCGACCAGATCATTGCCGTCAAGGAGGGCGTTGGAATTGTCGAGCGTCGTTTCCCAAGGGTCCGCGAAAAAGCGTTGCGCTAGTCGTTACGGATTGTTTTTCCTGTGCTCGCCGCCTGTTGCAGCATAATTCGCTTTGCGATCCCCGGGTGCAGTACCGATTCTTTCGGCCGATGATTCGTTTAGCTTCGCCAGTGCGTTCAGAGCGTCATTCGCCTTATCGACATCACCGTGTCGCCGGTAGGCCGTCGCAAGACTCGAGTAGACAGCTTGGCTCGTCGGCGCCAGTTCTCGCGCTGCTTCTAGCCGAGCAATCGCATCCGAAAGCCGATTCGCCATCAAGTAGACTTTACCCATCTGCAGCTCAGTGTTTGCGTCTTGAGGTCGCAGCGAGATTGCTTTCTCTAGTGACGCCCGCGCCTCGGCGAACTCCGCATCTCCAGGTCGAATTCCCCCACGAATTAGTGCTTCCGCAAGGACCGTGAGCAACGCCGGGTTGTCGAAACCTTTACCGATGCCTTGGCGTGCGGCTTTTGCCGCATCTGCGGGATTTCCTGCGAACAATTCTTGTTGGGCCAATGCGAGATACCCGATTTCGCTGTCTGGCATGAAGCGAGCCGCCGCGGCGAAGTCCAGCCTGGCGCTATCGAAATCGTCCAACAGAGAGAGGAACAGCCCACGTTGGTAGCGCAATTTTCCCGAAGCCGAAAAATGGGACAAGCCCAGATCTACGACTTTTAGACCCAAGAGATAGTTCATGCTATCCATGCATGCATCCGCGATGAAGATGTAGAGCTTCTCATTGTCCGGCTTTAGAGTCACCGCTCGTTTCAGGGCCGCGATCGCATCCTCATCTCTGCCTTCTCCGACGTATGCCTGCGCGAGCAGATTCTCGACGTCGGCGTTGGCATGGTTCTTGCTCAAAGGCTTCAGAATCGCGATGGCGGCTTTGTGCTGGCGGGTGCCGACGTAACACAGCGCCAGATTGAAATTGGCCGCGTATGTGTTTCCGACACGTCCCCGCGCAGATAGCAAGTGAGGGATGGCCTGCGCGAATAAACCTTGCCGTGTGAGCTTTGTTCCGATCTGCAGTTCGGACTCGGGTTGCGGGTCGTCATTCCAACCTGATTCGCTTCGTTCTGCTTCGCCCAGCGGCACGGGAAGCGCCGATCGAGCACTGACTTGCGCAAAACCTGTCGCCGCGAACGCCAGTACGAACATCGACGGGATGAGCGATGATGCAACCAAACCACGACCTGATAGTTGGCTCCGTATACCTGATGACAACCAGTATCGATGCACTCCACTAACTCCATTTGCCTTCACCCTCGACGATCGTGATGTAGCGATCGACGGGCAGATTTGTAAATCGTTCGGTCGTGCCGCCGGGCTGTGGCCATCGCACTTCGAGCCAATCGATCTTCTCCCGCTTCCCTAACCCAAGAACCGAACGCGGATCATGTGCTGACAAATAACTTCCACCTGCCACCTTAAATGTGTGACGTTTTAGATCTCCAGCTTGATACGAAATGCGCGCACCTACAGCGTCGATGTTCGCCTTCTTGCCTATCAGCTTCACGCCAAGCCAATGGTTCTGTCGCCCCGCACGATTGCGCAGCAGGATTGGAGCTGCGTTGTTCTGCGTCACCAGGACATCCACCGAGCCATCATTGTTAAAATCGCCGAGTGCTAGACCACGTCCCGCGATTGGCCTCGAAAAGATGGAGCCACTTCGTTCGCTGACGTTGTCCAGACCGTGGCCGTTACCTCGGAACAACAACATCTTTTCAAGAAAGGTCACACCTTCTATCCGCTGCTCTACCGTGGCATCGGGGTGTCCGTTGCACAAAAGCAGATCCACGTCGCCATCATTGTTATAGTCGAAGAACTTCAGACCCCATCCGCTTAAAAGGCGCGTAGCCGCGCCAATCCCGCTAGGAAGGGCAACATCGCTGAAGGTTTCGTTCTTATCGTTGTGATAAAGCGAATACATTTCGTGATCGACATTCGCCTCGAATAGATCAAGCCATCCGTCTTGATCATAGTCAGCGGCGTCGACTCCCATACCCGAGCGCGGCTTACCAAACGCGCTCACCCCAACGCCGCCCAGCAGTCCAACCTCTTCGAACTTTCCCTTGCCTCGATTTGCAAAGAGAAAGTTCGGAACTGTGTCGTTGGTAACATATAAATCCACATTTCCGTCGTTGTTTATGTCCGCTGCCACGACCCCCCATGCCTTGGCCAATGGCCTGGCGACCCCCGATTCCCTGCTCACATCCGTGAAGGTTCCATCGCCATTATTGTGAAACAACCAGCAAGGCATGGGATCATAGATTGTAGGAATGCAGTAATGGCGTTCACCGCTGAGCAGGTCACCGCAGAATTTCAGCTTTTCTTTGCTGTAGTCAACAAACCGACATACGAACAAATCCAGCCGTCCGTCATTGTCGTAATCGAACCATACTGCGCTCGTCGCCCACCCGGGTGCTGACACTCCCGCTTTCGCAGTCACGTCAGTGAAGGTCCCATCGCCATTGTTCCGATAGAGCACGCTTTGGGGGTATTGCGTAACGTAAAGATCGGGAAAACCGTCGCCATCATAATCACCAACAGCTACTCCCATACCGTAAGCCGTCCCGGGAACACGGGCCTTCGCGGTGACGTCCGTAAATGTTCCATCGCGATTGTTGTGGTAAAGAGCATTGCGCAGTGGCTGCATAGGCTGGTAGAAATCGCACGGTCCGCTGTTCACCAAGTAAATGTCCATCCACCCATCGTTGTCATAGTCGATGAATGCGCACCCCGCTCCCACCGTTTCGGGCAGATGTGCCATGGGTGATCGACCACTCACGTGAGTCCACGAGATACCGCTGCTTGCAACCGGAATTTCCTCGAATGCGAAGGCTGAAGGACTCTGAGAGGCGGGGGAGAAAAACGAGTTCCAGTCAAGGCTCGCGTTGCCCAGGCTCGGAAACATTACCGCGCCGCTCATTGTCTTTAGAAAATTCCGCCGAGACCCTGAACGCAATCCCATGAACAACCCTGCAGTAAGCTTGCGACCGGTTTTCTCGCGACCAGTCATCTCTCGGAATTTCGCCCACCCTGCGCTTTCGCGGCCGCCTCTTGTTGCATTTGCATCTCGTGGTCCGCGTCTTGTTTTCGTCCCACCCGGACATAGGCCATTCCCAGCTGGTAGTGGCCTGCTGGGTCCCCCGGCTGCAGCTTGACATACTTTTGCAGAGGTGCGATTGCGTCGGAGAACTTTCCCGCCGCGTTCAGGGACATGCCCAGCGCCAGATATGCCTCGAGAAATCCCTCATCGAGCTTCGTCACTTTAGAAAAGCGTGTAACGGCCTCGTCCCAACGGCCTGCCTGCCGTGCCGATTCTCCCAGCATGAACTCCGCCGGCGCACTCTCCGGATCGATTTTCAGTTCCTCTGCAAACTCTTTGTTTGCGTTCACCTCATCCGCGGGAGACTTCGATAGAAAAATTCGTCCCAGCCGATAGTGGATGCCGGGCGTTCGCGGATTCCCCTCCAGAATTTTCTGATACTGCAAAGCGGCCTGATCCCACTTTCCCTGAGACTCAAACGCCTCCGCCTCCAGTTGCTCCGCCTGAGAAGAGGCCGGGGCCTTGGCGGCAAGTTCCTGTGACGATCGCATTGCCAGTTCCGAAAAGAAATGCGTCGTCGTGTAGAGCACTTCGGGATCGCCCGGAAATTCTCGTCGCAGCCGGAACAAAGCACCCGCCGCCATTTCCGTGTCCTCGATACTCATCGCACAGCGGGCTGTAGCCATCTCGATGCGATATCGCAACGACTTGTCGCCAACCTGCCCAATGGAATGATTCAGTTTAGGGAGAGCCTCTTTACAACGACCCCTCGCGGCCAGATCGATTCCCTGTTTCGCTACGATTGAGGCGTCGTCAGACTGAGTGCCGGACGTTTGTGCCCTCAATGTTGTCGCCAGCATTCCAGACAATACGATGAATCCAATTCGACTCAGAGCGGCTCGATTGAGCGCGCACCAATGCTGTTCCAGCTGAAGTTGAACGCTAACGAATCCCATATTAGGCCGATTAGATCGCGGACACTTCAATGGCGCATGCCATGAACACAGTCGTCCGAGTCGCTTTTTTCTTCGGGCAGGGAGTAGTGTATACAATATCCGCGGCCAACTGAACCGCTCATTTCCGATCGAAAGCAGGAGTCCTCATGACACTCGGCGATTCTTCCCGCAGACAATTCATACGGAACGTAGCAGCCGCCGCCTGCGCCACTGCCGTGCCAAGACTCATGGCGGGTTCGACGCCTCAAGACCCCGTGGTCGACACGGTTGTTGAGAAGAATGGTAGATCCGTGAGCCGAGAAAGAATTCCTTGGAAGGCAAAGCCCTTCCCCATGAAAAGCGTGCGTCTCGGTGATGGACCTTGCAAAGTTGCGATGGAAGCGGATCGAAGATACCTTCACTCGCTACCTACCGATCGACTGCTCCACACCTTCCACATCAATGCGGGCCTTCCATCTTCGGCGCAGTCACTCGGAGGCTGGGAGGCTCCCGACTGCGAACTTCGCGGTCACTACGCCGGCGGCCACTATCTTTCGGCTTGCGCGCTGATGTATGCGTCCACCGGCGACGAAGAATTGCGTGCCAATGCCAACACTATGATCGCCGAGCTCGCCAAGTGTCAGACTGCCCTTAAAAATGGAGGCTATCTAAGCGCCTTCCCTGTCGAATTCTTCGACCGGCTCCGGGAGCGCGAACGCGTGTGGGCTCCGTTCTATACCATCCACAAAATTATGGCAGGTGCGCTCGACGTGTACGTCTACTGTGGCAACGAGCAGGCACTTGACGTCGCGCAAAAAATGGCGGGATGGGTCGCGGGCTACACGCAACCTCTTAGTTATGGTCAGATGCAACGCATTCTTGGAACAGAATACGGTGGCATGGGTGAAGTTCTATGCAATCTCTACGCAATCACTGGCAAGGACCATTATCTGGAAGTAGCGCAGCGGTTCGATAAGAAGGTTTTCTTCGATCCGCTTGCCGCCCATCGGGATGAACTGAAAGGTCTGCACGTCAACACGCACATCCCGCAGGTCATCGCCGCTGCGCGTTACTACGAACTGACGGGCGAACGACGGTATCGCGACATCGCCGAATACTTCTGGGAGGAAGTTGTCCACGAGCGCTCTTACTGCACGGGCGGCACAAGCAATGGTGAATCGTGGAACACCGATCCCGGAAAACTCTCCACCGAACTCAGCACCAATACGACCGAGTGTTGCTGTGCGTACAACATGATGAAACTTACTCGTCATCTGTTCGGGTGGTCCCCAGATGCCCGCCTCATGGACTACTACGAACGGTTGATGTTCAATCACCGGCTAGGCACAATCAATCCGGAAGATGGGACGATGATGTACTATCTGCCACTCGCCTCTGGCTATTGGAAGACTTTTGGGAAACCCTTCGACGCTCTCTGGTGTTGCACAGGCACTGGTTCGGAGGAATACGCCAAACTCACCGACACAATCTATTTCCACGACAACGATTCGCTATTTGTAAACCTGTACATTGCCTCCGACCTCGACTGGGCTGAGAAGGGCGTGCGCGTGCGACAGGAAACTCGTTTCCCCGAGCAGCCAGGAACCACTCTGACGATCACCGCGAAAAATCCCACTTCGATGACGATTAATCTTCGCATTCCTTACTGGGCCGAGGGAGGCAGCGTAAAGCTAAACGGGACCCCGCTCGAGACCTTCTCCAGCCCGAGCAGCTTGCTTTCCCTGAATCGTGTTTGGAAGTCGGGCGATAAAATTGAACTCAATCTGCCGATGAACCTGCACGTTGATCCCATGCCAGATGACTCCACGGTCCAGGCAATGATGTACGGCCCTTTGGTTCTTGCTGGGCGATTCGAACCGGTGACCAGAGAACAGCAGTACGCCGACTACGAGCCAAAGAACAGCACGCCAACCAAAGTGCCTGACATCGTCGTGGACGCCGACGAGCCCACATCATGGGTAAAGTCAGACCCGAGCCAACCCCTGACATTTCAAGCGATCGGCCAGTCCCAGCCAGTCACCATGATCCCCCTCTACCAAATTATCCATGACCGTTATGCGGTGTATTGGAAGGTAAACAAGAAGAGCGTGTAGCCGCTCCTACCATGCGCGAGCGTGGCCCGATGTGTAACTTCTTCAACCTCCACGGTTTCAGGGACCGAGTCCATCGCAACGGACGTCTGCACTTGGACGTTACGGAGACTGAGGTCCGATACTGATCTCGCGGCAGACAAACCACTAGGAAACATTCCGCCCCGCGGAGTCCCCCGCCCGCAAAAACGTAAAATTCCGAAAGTACGTGTGTCCTTTTTGTCCCTCTTAAATCGACTAATTCATGAAGCCGGGAAATTGATCTTCCAGGAGGAACCCGTGAAGTACCTGTGCATGGTCTTTCTTGACGAGAAGAAACTCCGCGCCATGTCTCCCGCTGAATCGCAGAGACTTGACGATGAGAGCCTTTCTTACGATGAAACGCTCCGAAAAAGCGGCCACTTTGTTGCTGCACAGGCGCTCGAATCCGTCCAAGATGCGAAAACATTGCGGCTGCGCAACGACAAGCTGTCTGTAACTGATGGTCCTTTCGCTGAGACCAATGAACAGATAGGCGGATTCATCTTGATCGAGGCACGAGATCTGAATGAGGCGATGCAACTCGCTTCGAAGATTCCAGTGATTCGTCTGGGCGGCGTCGAAGTCAGGCCCATTAAAGAAATCAGGAGCAGCGCCGAAGGGGCTTGAGTTGGCGAACAGAGGTGGCTCGGGGAATTTTGTTGTCAACTCAGACGGAGAATTTCGGATCTCCCTCTAGGATGCGGACCTCTAGTTTGGGGGACTCGTCTTTCCCCCAAATCGTCGACCGAAATCTTGCGCGATAGTTTAAGGGGCCTCCATCCTCACGATCACTGCGTTCGAGCGGGCGCGGAATGCAAACAAAGGTTGTTTCAATTGCATCGCTCGTGGCGCAGACGACCGAGTAGCCGTGCCCACCCATGTCGACAAAAGACACGTGCGGCGACAGATCAGGATTGGAAAGCGATCGTGCCTTGTTGATATCCCCGTTCTTGGCATATTCCAGACACGATTTCACCCCATGACGGAGCAGCATGTTTATGGTTGGCTGAAGCTTCTGCTTCCCGTCAGTGACCAGGTACAGCGCGCGAAGCGGATGATCCTTTGGCAGAACATGCTCCATCGCTTCAACGATTCCGGGCGCTGAAATAGAACCGGTGACGAAAGCTATTCCCACCGGGTTGAAACCCTGCGGAGGAAGATATTTCGTCGCGACGCCCGCCCAAAAACTGTGACGATCTCCAGCAACAGTCGCAAAGCCGGTAATCTTATGCTGTCGAACAAAATCGTAAATCTCACCTCGTTCGTTGTACGCAGTACTCCAGTCTCCCATCACAAAGCCGGCGTATCCATGCCATGGCCAGGGTTTTGCCAATCCTGCGGGAAGGTTTTGCGGATCGGCGCGCATGTCGAGAGTCGCAGTAGTGTTGCCCCAAATCTTCCACGTCGCTTGTGAAGATCTTAGGCGCTCAAGGAACCATTTTTTTTGCTCAGTGCCGAGAACAGTCTGGGGAGGACGATGCTGACAGAAATTTGGAACTGAAAGGTTGCCGTCCGTAGAACGAATTGCTTCGGGCGGCTTCCCATCGTCATAAACACGGCCAGCATCAAGAATTTCCATGGCCTCTTGCGGCATCATGTCGGGAAATTCATCGCTGGTTAAAGGTTTCGCGTCCGCCATCCCCGTCGGTTCTTCCGACCTGTAACTGCGCTGGTCGGTGACAATCAACTCGACATTTCGTCCAAAACGAAGTGCACGGTATCCGCGCAGGCTTCCGATCGCGGCGAGGTTATTGCTCTCTTGGCCAAGGCCATTGGGGTCAAACTTCGTCACAGGCGTATCGACGACCTTGGGTCCGTTGAATTGTTCGAGAGAGTTTCCGTTCGGACGCGACATGCGAGCCGGCTGGTATTCGAAGAACGCCTGGTTGGCAGCAACTTTCCGCGTCTGCGCAGGCAGCGTCTTGCCCCCGAACATCTGCATCGATTGCCAGCCAAGCCAACTGAACTCGTGGTTGTCCCACATGTTGACGAAGGGCCAGCGCGCTCTGGCGTCTTGCAGATCCGGATCGTGAAGATAGGCACGGTAAATCGCTCGATAGCCTGCCAACGTCGTGGGAATGTGAAAGTCGTTGATCTTCTCGCCATCCGGATAGCGAACGATGTCCCGAAGACGGCGGTCATACATGCCTTGGGGCCGATCCTCTGGATACCAAACGATCTCGTAGATGAAATCTCCCAAATGCAAAACGAAGCTAAGGCGATCCGGCTCTGGCGCGCGTTCATCTTCGAAGATCATTCGTCGATATGCGTTTTGCGCGCCTTGATTTGCATTCTGACAACTAACAAACGCAAACGACACGGGCCTTACGTCATTCCAGTCCGGTGCAGTGATTGTCCTGCCGACCCTACTCCCATTTCCCGCGCGATCTGTGAAGCGATACCAATAGACGCTTCCGGCTTTCAGTCCGCCAGCCAAAACGCGGCACGTCCAATCTGCATCAGCGAGCACAGGCGTTTTCGAGGTGGCTACTACATGCCGGAATAGTTCGTCTTGCGAGATCTCGACATTCAACTCTGTTTCCGACTTTTTCTCGTCCTGCCGATAGCGCGTCCACAATAGAACGCTGTTGGAATCCGGGTCGCCCGAAGCAACTCCTTCGGGAAAGTAGTCTCGTGCCTCGCGCCAGCCAACGTGAGATACGACTCCAGATAAATCACCTACTATCGCGGTAGCACTTAGGGCTGTCGCCAGTCTCACGAACTCCCGTCGGTTCATCGGACTCATTCGAATACTCTCTCACCAATTGTCTACTGCATCACTGGTTACAACAAGTCCTTCCCGCAAACTGCGATGATGGCCGTTTCCGCGATTACATAACAGCTAGTGCATGATGAACCACCAAAACTGTTATGCGTCCACGTTCTCATAACTCTTTCGCAGACATCTACCGTTTCCAGTATCTGTTTCACTATCGCGCTCACAAATGCGCAAGAACGCGACCTCCAGGTTCGTGATGTTTTGGAATGTTAGTTGCGTTTCCCAATGCGGGCTATCAAGTGCGTCACGTGCTTGACGCATGATGACAGAACCGTCTTAACAGTGCTCGATGGGTGTTCTGTTGTCGCCAATTCACCGTTTCAGCTTTCAGGAGAAAGAATATGAATCGACGCTTATCTATGTTTAGAGCGATCGTTCTCAGCCTTGTCTCGCTGGCTATGGTTGCTACCGCGACGGGCGCCTTCGCCCAAGCCATCAGCGGCAATCTCGTAGGCACCGTCATTGATTCCTCGTCCGCGGTAGTAACGGACGCGACCGTTGCCGCCACAAAGATCGATACCGGAGTGACGACGACAACGACCACTAACAATACCGGCGCATACCACTTTGAAAACCTGCCTGTCGGAACTTACAAGGTGGTCGTTACGAGCCGGGGATTCAAAACGTCAATTCAGCAGGTAGACGTCGTTTTGAACCAGACAGGCACACTCAATGTCACTCTGACCCTTGGAGCCACAACCGAGACCATCGAAGTCTCGGGAGTTGCGGCGACGATCGATACAACTTCAGCACAACTGCAATCGACCTTTGACAATCGCTATTCGCAAGATCTGGGCATTACATCCGCTGGTGGAGTCGGCGCCGGTGTTTTGAACCTATCTCTCTTGAGTGCTGGAGTTGCTCAAGTCAGTTCGATGGGAATCGGAGTGGGGCCCTCGGTTGGTGGGCAACGCCCATATAACAACAACTTTACTGTCGAGGGCGTTGATAACAATAACAAGGCCGTCACAGGAAATCTGATCACCGTTCCGAACGATGCCGTCGATAATTTCACTCTGTTGACAAACCAGTTCAACACTGAGTTTGGCCATTCGTCGGGAGGCCAGTTCAATACTACCATTAAGAGCGGAACTAACAACTTTCACGGTTCCCTCTACGAGTATTTTCGCAACCGCAATCTGAACGCGGTTGACAACGCCTTCGTACTGCAAGGCTTCAAGTCAAACCCGCGCTTTGATAGCAACCGATATGGCGGTACGTTTGGCGGGCCGATAATCAAAAACAAACTTTTCTTCTTCACCAATTTCGAGCGTCAGGGGATATCGCTGACGGCGACAGCCGGTGGCCAGGTATTGACCCCCACCGCCGATGGCTTAGCCGCAATCGCCACCGATCCCAACCTCAGCGCTAACAACTTCAGCGTGTTTAAGCAGTATGTGCCCGTTCCGGCCGCGCAGGCTTCCAGTGGTGATCCCGCGAACCCATGTTTGATCGGCGTAAACGCGATCGCTTACACGGGCGCGCCTGCCGTCGGAACATGCGCAGGCGGGGCAATACCGATAGGCGCTGTATCCGTGGCCGCGCCCGCCTGGCAGAACTATACGAACTTCGTTCAGAGTGTCGACTACAACATCTCCAACACGGATCAACTCCGCGGTCGTTACATTTACAATAAGGTAGACAAGATCGATCAGGCTGCCAATCTGGCCGCGTTCTACACGGTTGAGCCTTTCCGTTTCCATCTCTTTACCATCGGCGAATACCACTCTTTCACCCCCTCAATCCTCAACGAGTTTCGGGTTGGCTACAATCGTTACTTCAACAATCTGCCTGCCGGTAATTTCAAATACCCGGGCTTGGACGCGTTCCCCAATCTCATCTTGTTAGATCTAGGCGGCAGCGGTCTGCAAATCGGGCCTGATTCCCAGGCCCCGCAGTTCACGATTCAGAACACTTATCAGTTCGTCGACAACGTCAACTGGACGAGAGGTGCTCACACGCTCAAGTTCGGCGGAGAATACCGCTGGTACATTTCTCCCCAGAGTTTCACGCAACGTCAGCGTGGCGATTACAACTACAATTCCACACAACGCTTCCTGGACGATATTTCCCCTGATAACTTCGGTGAGCGCAGTCAGGGCTCCCTCACCTACTATGGGAACCAAAAAGCGATCTACCTGTATGCCAACGACAACTGGAAGCTAAAACCAAATCTGACCTTAGATCTGGGAATTCGTTACGAATACACGACGATCTCAAGCAGCGAGGCGCATCAGGCGCTGAACACGATCTCTAACACACCTAGCATCATCGTCGGCGGAGCTGTGAACCAGCCTCTGTTGTTCAACAAGCCCCAAGCACCGAAAACCAATTGGGCCCCTCGCGTAGGCATCGCTTACTCACCGGGAAGCAGCGGTAGAACGTCGATACGCGCGGGCTTCGGCTTAGCCTACGACGTGCTTTACGACAACATCGGCATCCTCGCCGTGCCTCCGCAGATCGGTGCGACGAACGATGTGCCTGACCTGAATTGCGCGCCTTCCACTTGCGCGAATTTTCTGGCGAATGGCGGGTTGCCTGGGGGCGGATCGGGAATTCAGGTCTTGCCTGAAGCCGATGCGCGTGCCGCCACGTCGAACTGGATCCCACCAAACGTGAAGTTTCCATACTCGATCAACTGGAACCTCGGTGTACAGCACTCGTTCGGAAAAGACTACGTAGCCGAGATTCGTTATGTGGGGACTCGCGGCGTTCACCTTGACGTCCAAGACCGAATCAACCGCAGGGCCCTCGTAAGCCCGCAGGCTTTTCTCCCAACTTTCCTCCAACAGCCGTCGCAGGCAGAATTAGACGGGCTGACAAACACACTGACGAGTTTGAAAGCTCCGGGTTCGATGGTTCCCGAGTTCGCGAATGCGGGCTTTGGCTCTAACATCGTGGCCGATATACCCGACGGATGGTCGGTTTATCACGGATTACAGACGCAACTCACTCGGAGGTTTACCAACGGCCTTACCTTCCAGGCGGCGTATACCTTCAGTCGCACCATTGACAACAGCACCGCAGACTTCTTCTCGACCAGTCTCACGCCTCGGCGTCCGCAGGACTTCCGGAACTGGGATGCGGAGAAATCGGTCTCGGCACTATCTCGCGCACATCGGCTTACCCTCTCGGCTGTCTACGACCTGCCGTTCTTCAAGAGCGACAGTTGGGTCATGAAGAACATCTTAGGCAACTGGAGTTTTAGTCCGGTCTACACATACGAATCGCCGCAATGGGCCACGGTGCAATCGGCGACCGACTCTAACCTCAACGGCGATTCTGCCGGCGATCGCGTGATCCTGAATCCAGGCGGGGTTCGCGGGACAGGAAGTGGAGTGACGGCCCTCACCAATTCCGGGGGCGAGACAGTAGCCTATCTAGCGAACAATCCCTCTGCTCAGTACATCGTGGCCGGAGCCGGCGCCCTTGCGACGACCGGCCGCAATACCCTTGCGACTCGGCCAACCAACGACTTGTCGCTTTCGACGTATAAAGAGATCAACTTCACTGAGCGCTTCAAGCTCCGCCTTGGCGCTCAATTCGCAAACTTGTTCAATCACCCGCAGTACATTCCCGGCAGCAATCCGGGACAGGGACTCGGCGTCAACGACGTCACATCCTTCCTCACCGGACCAAACAGCACCAGCTACTTGAACTATCTGACCCCGGGCAACTCGATTTTCAACAACCCGAAGGCAGTTTTCGCTAGCAACGCACGAACCATCGCGCTGATAGCCAAGTTCACGTTCTGATCTGACAACTGAGCCGAAAGAAGTGAAGGGGACCGAAAGGTCCCCTTTCCTTTTGCGATCGATTGGGCGCGACTTTTTGTGTGCGGCTCGACCGTACCTTGACCTGTTCGCAACCCGTATTATTCACAGGTACAAAATTCCTCCTCAGGCATATACTGCCGCCGGCGTTCCGACGCCCATTTTGTTTTTTGGAGTCTCCCCCGATGAATAGGACCCTGGAATCCCTGTTGCTCGCTCTTGCCTTGTGCGGAATCTACTCTGCAATCCCCAAGCGAACCACACCAGCCAATCCAACGGTTCAAGCGAAAGAAGCTGTCATTCTCGCCGATGGCAGTGATCCGATGCCGTTGTGCCGTGCGAAAGGATGCGGACCTATCAAATCGAAGTAAAGCTCATCTGATCGCCGCAGACTGTAGGCCGGCAAGATATTGGTTGCAAGGCCATCGAGGGAGAGGTATGCTTCCCGAACTCCGGATCGTGCCCATCGATGAATTGGCTAATGTATCTGAGTTGGCTTGCGGGTCCCACCTTGCAGATCGTCCTTTTGGGCTGCATGGTCCACCGCAAACTGCATACGGTTTTCCCTCGGTTCTTCTCTTACATCGCCTTCCAGGTGGTGAAGTCCGGCTTTCTGTTTTTCGCGGCGCGATCTTCCAGCGTCGTTTATTTTGACGCCTACTGGGTCGGCAACGCCATCAGTGTGGTCCTCACCGTCACCGTGATGGACGAGATCTTGCACAAGCTTTTCAAGGAATACGGTGGCCCTCAAAATCTGAGTTCCGTGATCTTCCGTTGGGCATGCGGTCTGCTCTTGTTGCTCGCGATTGTTACGGCCCTATCCACACAGCAAGAAAATGCGGACCGAGTCGTTTCCGTTGTGCTCGCCTTCGATCGCAGCGTACGCCTGATGCAGTGCGGGCTTATCTGTCTTCTACTAATTCTTTGCCGTTTCCTCAGAAACTGCTGGCGGCAATGGGTTTTTGGGATCGCCCTCGGTTTCGGAATCTTCGCCAGTATCGAATTGATACTGGTCAGTTTCGCTATGCATTACGGCAACAACTTTGGCGAGATGGTCAGCTTGCTGAAAAGCCTGGCCTATAACTCGGTCACGCTGGTTTGGATCTTCTATCTGCGTCAAAAGCGAGAATCGATCCCCGAGATGCAATTGGCCACGCAACTCAGCGTACCGATCGCCGCATGGGCAGAGTCGGTACCCGGGGCCGACCGGGATTCCTTTCTTGCAATGGTCGAGGGCGCCGTCGAGCAGGTCCTATCTCGCAATCCCTGGCCGAGGCCGGCACGCGATCGATCCCAGGTCATAGGTCGCCAACCCGGGCCTGGGGAAAACAACTAGAGACCATTTCATGCTGAAGTTGCCGCAATGAAGACTACTTCGCATCAAATTCAAGCGGTACCAACGTGGCCGCCTGAAGAGGGGCAACTCGTCGTCTTCAAGGCTTCCGGCGGGCTGAAGGCCGGCATTCTGAAGGAAGTCAGATGGGGACTTGTCTGGCGCGACTTCATTCTAGAAGATGGCCGTGTAATACCCGAACATCAGGTTTCTGGATGCCCGGATCCACCGGCGTGGCGGAGCACGAACGAGGTTTCTGAGGCCGAACGAGAGGCATGGGAGGAACGCCTTTTGACGATGGCCGAGAGCGGAATCGATCCTCACGATCGCGAGCAAACTTTTTGGGCCGAATTGAATCAATATTTGGCTTATATCTACCTTCGGTTTAACCGAAACAGGCCTAATTCTTGATTTATGGAGCGCTTTCTGCACGTGAGCGGTGGTGAAGGCAAATCTCAGGGAATCTGGAAGGCGCTCTCCGACGCCGGCTTAGTCGAGATCGAGCCGACTCAGTTTCCGAATCGAATCAAGGAAGTGCGCCATGTTGCCATGGGATTGCTCGGCGAATTGCTGGAACTGCAGAACTGCATCGCGGAACGGGAGTCTGTGGCGCACTCATTGGGAACTCTCAAAGTGTTGGAAAACAAGCTTGGGAAACCTGATCAATCCGGCTGATTAATTTGCCGTTCCAACCTTTCCAGTCTGTTCTGAATAATTCGGCGCTCGCCTGTTCCGTCCTTTCGACCCGTTCAGTGTAAACTGCCGTCTTTCCTCTACGGACGTAGCGCATCATCAATGACTCGGAGTGTGGAACTTGAAAACCATCAAGGGTCCCGCCATTTTTCTTGCGCAGTTTGCTGGCGACGTCGCTCCCTTCAACGATCTGGAGAAGATTTCGGGCTGGGCGGCGGACCTCGGCTATAAGGGTGTACAGATTCCTACCTGGGACGCGCGCCTTTTCGATTTGAAACGCGCTGCGGAAAGTCGCACGTACTGCGACGAAATACAAGGCATGCTGTCAACAAAAGGCCTAAGTGTAACGGAGCTTTCGACGCATCTGCAGGGACAACTCATCGCTGTTCATCCCGCGTACGATCAAGCGTTCGACGGCTTCGCTCCAGAGTCGCTTCGGGGAAAACCCACCGCTCGTCAGGCATGGGCCGTCGACCAACTGCACTTTGCGGCGAAAGCCTCTGCCAACCTGGGCCTCAACGCTCATGTGACTTTTTCCGGAGCATTGGCTTGGCCCTACGTATACCCTTGGCCGCAACGTCCGCCTGGCTTGATCGAA
>Ga0126371_10000288_pt1 | contig 40488 bp, 39 predicted proteins | sample PanSoiMetaPlot_4_FD_110145 | JGI IMG/M metagenome (GOLD analysis project Ga0126371, IMG submission 110145) | Tropical forest soil microbial communities from Panama - MetaG Plot_4 | ecosystem: Environmental > Terrestrial > Soil > Tropical forest > Bulk soil | place: Panama | collected 2016-02-17
CAGCGCGGCGGATATTGACTGGTTCGTGCCGCACCAGGCCAACAAGCGCATCATCGACGCCTCCGCGGTCAAGCTCGGCATCCCGCCCGAGAAGGTCGTCGTCACGGTCGACAAGCACGGCAACACCTCGGCGGCGTCGATCCCGCTGGCGCTGTCGGTCGCGGTCGCCGACGGGCGGATCAAGAAAGGCGACCTGATCCTGCTCGAGGCGATGGGCGGCGGCTTCACCTGGGGGGCGACGCTCCTGCGCTGGTAGGGGCAGCGAATAGCCGCGCGCCCTCGGCCTCTATTCGCCGCTCGCCATTCGCTACTCGGCTCCCCTCCCACTCGCCACGCGCGTCCTACCGGATCGTAAAGCTCTGCTCCAGAAGCTTGCGGTCGCCTTGCCGGATCTCGATCGTCCAGGTGCCGGGCACGACCTCCCACGGCGCGTCGAACTGGTAGCCGCGCATGTGCGGCTCGCCCACGATGGCGGTGAAATCGGCGACCGATTCGCGATAGGTGTTGCCGTTGTTCGGATTACGGATGCCGGGCTCGGGAATGTGCCACACCGAGCGCAGCACGGCGCGTGCGCCGGCGGGCTCGCCGAGCGAGCGGAAGCGCACGCCGAAGCCGGTCCCGACGCGGGCACCTGTCGCCGGAGGCTCCGGCACCAGATGGACGTCGCCGAGGTTGACTGTTTTGCCGGCCGCGGCGCCGGGAGACGCGACCGAGCCCACCACGGTGGCGGCGGCAGTCTCGTAGAAGCCCGATTCGACGAGATCGAGCCGGTCGATGCGTGCGTCCTCGGGCCGCGCCGGCGCCGCCAAGGCGAGCAAGACGGCGAAAGTCGCGATCGGGGCGCCCAAACTCGCCGTCCACCCCGCGAAAACATGTTGCGCCGGCATCCTGACCTCCGTTGACACGCGTTTTGCCCCCGCCGGTTTGCAAAATCGCAGTGGTACAACCATGGCTGCGGACCTGTATTGCGCCCCGGTGCAGGGGCCGGCGGCCCGTCAGATCGCACGTTAGGACCGGTGGGAATCCCCTAAGTCCCTGTTGACCAAGGGCAATCTAGTCCATATCGTTGAAAAACAAGAAACAGATCTCTGCCGTGATTGGGGCTGGGCGATGAGCGGAAAGACAGTCACCCGGGCGGATCTCTGCGAGGCGGTGTACCAAAAGGTTGGCCTGTCCCGCACCGAATCCTCCGCGCTGGTGGAACTCGTGCTCAAGGAAATTACTGATTGTCTCGAACGGGGCGAGACCGTGAAGCTGTCGTCGTTCGGGTCGTTCGTGGTGCGCAAGAAAGGCCAGCGCATCGGACGCAATCCGAAGACCGGCACTGAGGTGCCGATCTCGCCGCGCCGCGTGATGGTCTTCAAGCCCTCCGCGATCCTTAAGCAGCGCATCAACAATCACGCGCCGTCCGAAGGCGGCGACGAGTGAGCCGCAACGACGAAGGCGAGGGGACCGTGGACAAGGCGCCGGATGCGTTTCGCACGATCAGCGAGGTGGCCGAAGACCTCGACGTGCCGCAGCACGTGCTGCGCTTCTGGGAGAGCCGATTCTCCCAGATCCGCCCGATGAAGCGCGGCGGCGGCCGTCGCTATTACCGTCCCGACGACGTCGACCTGCTGCGCGGCATCCGGCATCTGCTCTACGGCCAAGGCTATACGATCCGCGGGGTGCAACGCATTCTGCGCGAGCAGGGCCCGCGCTTCGTACAGGCGGTGTGGCAGGACGGCGCGCCGCAGCCGCCGGTCGGCCGCGGCGAGGGGGCGGCCGGCGAGCGCGGCATGTTCGGTCTGTGGCCCGCCATGGGCGTCAAAGAGGAGCTCGAAGCCGACGAGGTCGAGGGCGACGCCGAGGAGGCGGAGGATCATGAGGAGGAAGCGCCGCCGCATGTGCACTTGGCGGCCGCGGCGCCGTCCGCCCCTGCGGGGCTTCCTCCCGAGGATCTCGAGCGGCTGCGCGTGACCCTCGACAGGTTGCTTGCCTGCCGCGAACTGCTGGATGCCGCGCTCGGCGACGCTGGATAGGAGCTCGCCTCCGGATTGAGCCCACCCGTTTGTCCCGGACAGGAATGCGGCGGCTCGGTCTTTGAATTGTCATCCCGCTCTAGCTTATTGCGGGAGCACGATCTTTCGCGAATACCGGCCCCAAGCCCCGATCCGCTCGGGGTGGGTCACATTGGTATCATGCTCCACCCCCGGGAATAAATGTGACCGTTCCTCAGTCATTCAGATCGAGCCGAGCGGCTTCGCGCCGAATGGAGGCGCGGTGAGCGACGAAAGGACCCGGTTTGCCAATGTGGTGCTGCCGCATCTCGGCGACGCCTATGCGCTCGCGCGCTGGATCGCCCGCAACGACAGCGATGCCGAGGACATCGTGCAGGAAGCCTGCCTGCGCGCCTACCGCGGCATATCGGGATTCGGCGACGTCAATGCCCGGGGGTGGGTCTTGAGCATCGTGCGCAACACCGCCTACACGTGGCTCAAGAAGCACCGCGATCCGAAGCTGGTGGCGGTCGAGAATGTCGAGGACGTGGCGGACGCAGCGACTGATTGGGACCAGGGCCCGGCGGCGCCGGACGCGGGCCTGATCGAGCGCGCCGATGCGGCCCGGCTCGAGGCCGCGATCGCTGCGCTGCCGGACGAATTCCGCGAGACGCTGGTGCTGCGCGAGCTGCAGGGGCTCGACTACCGCGCGATCGCCGAGGTGACCGGCGTGCCGATCGGCACGGTGATGTCGCGCCTGGCGCGCGCGCGCCGCCGGCTGATGGCGCTGTTGAGAAAGGACGAAGAATGACCCAGGCAGCGGACGATCCGGTGCTGCTGGTGCACGCCTATTGCGACGGTGAGCTCGATCCCGCCAACGCGCTCGCGCTCGAGCGCCGCATGGCCGAGGATCCGCGGCTCGCCGCCGAGCGCGACCGCATCCTCGCGCTCAAGCGCGCGCTCGCAAAGGTCAAGCCGGCGGCGCTGCCGCCCGCTGGGCTGCGCGGGCGGGTGGAGCGCGCGGTGGGAATGCGCCGGGTCGCGCCGCGCCCGACCTGGGGCGCGCTCGCCGCCTCGATCGCGCTCGCCGTCGTGGTGTCGAGCGGCGCGACCTGGTCGCTGCTCGGCCCGAGCCAGAGCGGGCTCGCCACTGACGAGGTGATCGGCAGCCACATCCGCTCGCTGATGGCGGACAAGCCGTTCGACGTTGCCTCATCCATCACGCACACCGTCAAGCCGTGGTTCAACAGCCACACGGTGCAGTCGCCGCGCGTCGTCGATCTTGAGGCCGACGGTTTCCCGCTGCTCGGCGGGCGCATCGACGTGATCGCCAAGACGCCGGTGCCCACCTTGGTCTACGGCTATCAAAAGCACCGAATCAGCGTGACCGAGGCGCAGGGGCTCGGCGCGCCGCCGCCCTCCCGCGAGGCCGCCGGCTATCACGTGATCGGCTGGACCGACAACGGCGTGTCCTATTGGGCCGTATCGGACGTCGGCCTGGCCGAGCTGCAGCAGTTCGTGAAGCTCTTTCGCGCCGCGCCGACGAGCCAGTGAGCCCTACTGGGCCGCGGTGTGTCGCCCGGGTTGAACAAGGCCCTGGCGCATCGATTTATAAGTGCCACCCACCGCGAGAGTCTGCGGTGCTCGCGCACCGGCCCACGGTGCTCCTCCCGCGCCTTGAGCGAGCATCCTCGTGCGCATCGACCATTGCGGGTGCGAACCAAACGAGAATCCACGCGGCGATGCGGATAAAGTGCGAATTGTGCGTGGAACTTTGAACCTTCTCGTTGGAGGAGCTGACACTCATGGCGTGCGCCGATCAGACGAAAGTCGGCCACATGGGGCGCATTGCGGCGGCGTCCGTTCCGGATCGACGCCGGTATTTTCAGAGGGTGGGTGCAGATGAACATACAGCAGATCGTCTATTTTCTTGTCCTGAGCGAAGAGCTGCATTTTACGCGCGCCGCCAAGCGATGCGGCATTGCGCAACCGTCATTGACCAACGCCATCCGTGCGCTCGAGGACGAGTTCGGCGCACCACTGTTTCACCGCAGGCCGAAGCCGCGCCTCTCGCCGCTCGGACAGGCCGTCAAGCCGGATCTGCAACGCGCACTCGTTCTGATCGACCGCGCCTTGACGCGCGCGCGCCGCGGCCCGCGACCGCCGGTCGATATGCGCGGGCGCGATCGCCGGCTGGCGCTGAACATTTGAGCCTGGCGCGACTCCGGCGGCGCGGCCTGCGTCCCGGTGTCACGCGGCGGAGCCTTCCCAGAGCCGACCCGGTCGTTGCCAAGCCGCCATAGCGGGTGCGAAGTTGCGGTGCGCCGGTGGGAGGGAAGCAGATCATGCCGCAAAATTGGTTGCGCCGCGGGCTGCGGCCCGCGGGCTTGCTCGCGTGCGGCATTGCGGCTGGGCTCATGATTGCGGCGCGGCCCGCATCGGCGGACGATTTCCCGAGCCGCCCGATCACCATCGTGGTCGCGTTCCCGGCCGGCGGCTACGCCGACAGCTTTGCCCGCATTCTCGGCGATCGCCTCGGCGCGCGGCTCGGCCAGAGCATCGTGATCGAGAACCGCGGCGGGGCCGGCGGCAATATCGGCGCCGCCACCGTCGCGCACGCGACGCCCGACGGCTATACGCTGCTCGTCACGACGGCGAGCATCGCGGTCAACGAGACCTACTATAAATCGAAGACCTACGCGGCCGCCGACCTCAAGGCGATCGCAATCCCGGCCGGCGCGCCCGAGAGCCTGTGCGTCAATCCGGCCGATCCGGCCAAGACGCTCGGCGATCTCGTCACGTCGGCGCGGGCGAAGCAATTCGACTACGCGAGCCCCGGCGTCGGCACCTCATCGCATGTCGCGGCGGCGTATTTCTTCAAGGAGCTCGCCAAGATCGACCCGGTGCAGGTGCCGTTCCAGGGCGGGGCGCCGGCGGTGAACGCCGTGATGGGCGGGCACGTCCGGGTGCTGGTCGGCACGCTGCCCGGCTATGCGGGTCAGGTCCGCGCCGGCGGGTTGCGCGCGCTTGCGGTCGCGAGCGAGCAACGGGTGCCGGAATTCCCCGACGTCCCGACCTATGGCGAGGGCGGCTTTCCGGGATTCGTCGCCGAAACCTGGGTCGGTGTGTTTGCGCCCGCCAAGGTCGATCCGGCGATCGCGCAGAAGCTCAACGACGCGATCAACGAGGTCGTGCGCGAGCCCGCGACTGAAGCTCGGCTCAACACCCTGACGATGCAGACGCGCGTGCGCGATCTCGCGGCGAGCGAGGCCTATTTCCACGGCGAGATCGCCAAGTGGGGCAAGATGGTCAAGGCGATCGGCATCTCGACCGAGTAGGACGCGGCGCGCCCGATCGGGCTTGTGCCCGCTATCTGAGGTGACACGCCACCCATTGCCCCGGCCGCGCTTCGCGCAGCGCCGGCGTCTCGCCCTTGCAGCGCTCGACCGCGTAGGGGCAGCGGGTGTGGAAGTGGCAGCCGGACGGCGGATTGATCGGGCTCGGCACGTCGCCCTGCAGCAGGCGCTTTTGCCGTTTGACGCGCGGATCGGGTACCGGCACGGCCGCCAGGAGCGATTCGGTGTAGGGGTGCAGGGCGTGCGTGAACAGGGTCTTCTTGTCGGTGTATTCGACGATGCGGCCGAGATACATCACGGCGATGCGGTCGCTGATATGCTCGACCACCGCGAGATTGTGCGAGATGAACAGGTAGGCGAGGCCGAGCTCGCGCTGCAGGTCCATCATGAGATTGAGCACCTGGGCCTGGATCGAGACATCGAGGGCCGAGACCGGCTCGTCGGCGACGATCAGCTTCGGCTTGAGCGCAAGGGCGCGCGCAATCCCGATGCGCTGGCGCTGCCCGCCGGAGAATTGATGCGGAAAGTTCTCCATCTGCGCCCGCCGCAGGCCGACCCGGTCGAACAGCGCGGCGACGAGCTCCTTCAGAGCACGCCCGCGCGCGAGCCCGTGCACGCGCAACGGTTCGGCGACGATGTCGCCTGCCGACATGCGCGGGTCGAGCGAGGAGAACGGATCCTGGAAGATGATCTGCATCCACGGCCGATAGGGGCGCAGCTCGGTGCGGCTGAGATGTGTGATGTCGCGTCCGTCGAGGCGGATCGCGCCGGCGGTCGGCTCGATCAGGCGGAGCACGGTGCGCCCGACGGTCGATTTGCCGCAGCCCGACTCGCCGACGAGACCGAGCGTCTCGTGCGGCGCGATTGCAAAGCTCACGCCATCGACGGCGTAGACGGTGCCGCCGGCGCGCCGCAGAAAACCTTCGCGGAGCGGAAAGTGCTTCTTGAGGTCGCGCACCTCCAGCACCGGCGCGGCGCCTTCGGCGGGCCGGGCGGCGGCGCCTGTCGCCGTTGCCGTGTCAGCCATGCGGGTCTCCGAAAATCTCGTGCGAGCGCCAGCAGGCGGCAAAATGGGCCGGCCGCTTCTCCTCGTAAGCCGGGTAGGCGGTGCGGCAGCGGTCCTCGGCATGCGGACAGCGCGGCGCGAACGCGCAGCCATCCGGCAGGTTGGCGAGCGCCGGCACCATGCCGGGGATTTCCTGCAAGCGCCCGGCCGCGTCCTCGGCGGCGCCGCGCATGACCGGGAGACGCGGGATCGAGGCCATCAGCCCGCGCGTATAGGGGTGCTGCGGATGGGCGAAGAGCTCGGCGACCGGCGCCTCCTCGACCTTGCGGCCCGCATACATCACGATCACGCGCTGAGCGGTCTCGGCGACCACGCCGAGATCGTGGGTGATCAGGATCACGGCGGTGCCGAGCTCGCGCTGCAGGTCGAGGATGATGGCGAGGATCTGCGCCTGGATGGTGACGTCGAGCGCGGTCGTCGGCTCGTCGGCGATCAGCACCTTGGGATGGCAGGCGAGCGCCATGGCGATCATCGCGCGCTGACGCATGCCGCCCGAGAGCTGGTGCGGATAGGCCTTGGCGCGCTGCTCGGGCTCGGGGATGCGCACCAGGCGCAGCATGTCGACCGCGTCGCGCCAGGCCTGCGCGCGGCCGATCGGCCGGTGCAGCCGCAGGACCTCGGCGATCTGGCTGCCGATGGTGAGGACCGGATTGAGCGAGGTCATCGGCTCCTGAAAGATCATCGCCATGTCCTTGCCGCGCACGTCGCGCATCGCCTCCTCGTCGAGCGCGAGCAGGTCGACGCCTGCGAGCCTGACCGAGCCGCCGACGATGCGACCGGGCGGATCGGGCACGAGCCGCATCAGCGAGAGCGCGGTGACGCTCTTGCCACAGCCCGACTCGCCGACGATCGCGAGCGTCTCGCCGGGCGCGAGCGAAAAGCCGACATCGTCGACCGCCTTCACGACGCCGCCGCGCGTGAAGAAGCGCGTGGTGAGGCCCTCCACGGCGAGCAGGGGGGCGTCGCTCGGCCCTGCGGTCGATGCCCCCGCCTTGGCGTCGCGCGCTCTGGTCGTGAGGCTCATGCGGCGATCGCCATCGGGTCAGTGGCGCAGGCGCGGATCGAGGATGTCGCGCAGTGCATCGCCGAGCAGGTTCGCGCCGAACACCGCGAGGCTGATGGCGGCGCCCGGGAAGATCACCAGCCAGGGTGCGGTGCGGACGTATTCGGCCGCCGATTCCGACAGCATGCGGCCCCAGGACGGATGCGGCTCGGGAATCCCGAGGCCGAGAAAGGACAGCGAGGATTCTACCAGGATCGCCGAGCCGAGCTGGGCCGTGGCGAGCACGATCAGCGGCGCAAGCGTGTTGGGCAGCACATGACGGATCGCGATGCGGTGCTCGCTCATGCCGACGGCGCGCGCCGCCTCGATATAGGGCATCTCGCGCAGCGCCAGCGTGTTCGAGCGGATCACCCGCGACGAGTAGGGGATGAGCGGAATCGAGATCGCCACGATGGTATTGCCGAGGGCGGGCCCGAGGGCGGCCGCCATCACCAGCGCGAGAACGAGCAGCGGCAGCGCCTGCATGATATCGACGAGGCGCTGCACCAAGAGATCGACCCAGCCGCCCAGATAGCCGGAGGCGAGCCCGAGGACGACGCCGCAGCTGCAGCCGAGCGCGGTCGAGCCGAGACCTACCGCGAGCGAGATGCGCGCGCCGTAGACGATGCGGCTGTAGACGTCGCGCCCCATGAAGTCGCAGCCGAACGGATGCAGCGCGTCCGGCCGCGCCAGCGACAGCGCCGCGTTCGTGCTGACCGGGTCGAAGCGGGTGAGCAAGCCGGCGAAGAGGGCCGCGAACACGAAGACGGCCATGATGGCGGCGCCGATCGCGCCGAGCGGATGGCGGGCGATATGGTAGCGCAAGTGGCGCCACAGGCTGTCAGCGGGCGCGGTCGCTTCGGCGATCGTGCGGGTGTCGTCGACGGTCGTCATGCCGATGTTCTAGTCCGCATACTTGATCCTTGGATCGAGCGCCGCATAGAGCAGGTCGATGAGGAAGTTGATCGTGACGGCGACCACCGCGATGAACATCACCAGGCTCTGCACGATCGGATAGTCGCGCCACTTGAGCGCCTCGACCAGGAAGCGGGCGACGCCTGGAATGTTGAACACCGTCTCGGTGACGATCAATCCGCCCATCAGGAAGGCGGCCTCGATGCCGATCACGGTGACCACGGGGAGGATCGCGTTGCGCAGCGCGTGATGATAGTTGACGGTGTGCTCCGAGGCGCCCTTGGCGCGCGCCGTGCGGATGTAATCCTGGCGTAGCACCTCCAGCATCGACGAGCGGGTGAGCCGCATCACCAGCGCCGAGCTGCGGAAGCCGACGGCCGCGGCCGGGATGCTGTAGAGCAGAAGCGCGTCGAGGAAGGTCTTCGGCGGCGCCGTGTAGATCGGGATCATTCCGAACCAGGCCGCAAACGCCATGAGGATCAACAGGCCGAGCCAGAACGACGGCAGCGAAAGGCCGCTGAGGCTCACGACACGCACCACGTAGTCGACGGCGGAGTTCTGTCGCACCGCGCTCAACACGCCGAGCGGCACGCCGATCAGGGTCGAGAAGGCGAGCGCGAGGCCGGCGAGCTTGGCGGTGATCGGGATGCGCGGCAGGATCTCGGCGAGCGCGGGCTTTTCCGTCATGTAGGAGTAGCCGAGGTCGCCGTGCGCCATGCCGCCGATCCAGTGCAGATATTGCGTCACGATCGGCAGGTCGAGGCCGAGGTCGTGCTCGAGGGCGGCCTTCTCGGCCGGATCGATCATGCCCGCCGCCGAGAAAATGATGTCCGCGATGTTGCCCGGCACCACGCGCAGCAACACGAAGATCAGCACCGAGATGCCGAACAGCGTGAGCAGCATCAGAAGGAAGCGCCTGATCAGGTAGCTGGCCACGACCTTCTCCGACTGATCCGCTCTGCCTCGTCATGGCCGGGCGTAGCCGTTCGAAGAACGGCGTCGCTTCGCTCGCCTATGCCCGGCACTCCACGTCGTTCTTGCCATGGACGAAGACGTGGATGCGCGAGACAAGCCCGCGCAGACGCCGAACCCGCGTCACTTATCCAGCCACACGTCCTCGTAGCGGAAACCGTTGTACGAGCTGTTGACCATCACGGTCATGTTCTTCACGTAGGGCTGCCAGCAGGTTGCCATGTGCGAGTGATAGAGGATCGGCCGCGCCACATCTTGCTGGATCTTCTTGTCGATCTCCCAGACGAGCTGCTTGCGCTTCTGCACGTTCGTCTCGACCGATTGCTGATCGAACAGCTTTTCCAGATCCTTGTTGCAGTAGTGCGTGTAGTTGCGCTCCGACCCGCAGGCGTAGTTCTCGTAAAAAGCCTGGTCCGGATCATCGATGCCGTTGCCGGTGAGATTGAGCCCGACCGAATAGTCGGCGCGCGCGATCTTGGCGAACCACACCCCGGTCTCCACCACGTCGAGCTCGGCGTCGATGTAGATCTCCTTGAGCTGGTCGATCAGAATGACGGCGGGATCGCGATATTCGCCGAGGTTGCGCGTCGACACCTTGAGCTGCAGCTTCTTGTCGGGGCCATAGCCGAGCTTCTGCATGATCGCGCGCGCCTGTTCGCGGTTCTTCTTCACGTCGGCGCCGTAGCCCGGAATGGTCTTGAGAACGTCGGGCGGCAGACCCCAAACCCCCGCGGGCGGGGGCTGCAGCGACCCGCCGATGTCGGCCTCGCCCTGGAACAGGATGTCGACGAACGCCTTGCGGTCGAGCGCGAGCGCCACCGCGGTGCGCAGATCCGCGTTGTCGAACGGCGGCTTGTCGCGATTGATGATCAGGTTGGTGCTGACATTGGTCGGCTTGACCTGGCAGATCGCTTTCGGCGACTGCGCCTTGACGTCCTTCTCGTTGGCGACCGTGAGCGCGGTCGGGAATGTCATGTCGACCTTGCCGGTCGTGAAGGCGAGCACCGCGGTCGAGCGGTTGGGGATCACCGGAAACTCTATGCCGTCGAGATAGGGCAGGCCCTTCTTCCAGTAGTCCGGGTTCTTGGCGAGCTTGAGCACCTCGTTCTGCTTGAACTCGACGAACTTGTAGGGCCCGGTGCCGACCGGCTGCGTGCGCATCTGCGCGGGAGAGACGTGGCACGGATAGACGGGCGAATAGCCGGACGCCAGCATGGCGAGCAGCGAGGGCTGCGGCCGCTTGAGATGGAAGGTCGCCTGGTGATCGCCGTCGACCGTGATCTCGGTGACGTTGGCGTACCAGTCCTTGCGCGGGTTCTTGCGGAACTTCTGCTCGGAGACGCCGCGCAGCATGTCCCAGGTGCATTTCACGTCCTTCGCGGTGAAGGGCTGGCCATCGTGCCATTTCACGCCCTCGCGCAGCGTCAAGGTGAGCGCGGTCTTGTCGGCGCTCCACGTCCACTTGGTCGCGAGCTCGGGCACGATCGAGTCCATGCTGTTTTGCGGCTTGTGCTGGTCGTAGACCACGAGGTTGTTGAACACGCCCATCATCGGCACGTTGGTCGAGAAGGTCGCCTCTTCGTGGATCGAGAGGCCGCCGGGATTCTCGCGGTGAAAAATTTTGAGGATGCCGCCGGGTTTCGCGGTCTCCGCGGCATGGCCGGCCGCGCTCGCGACCAGCACTGCGGCGAGCGCGCCTACCAGTTTGCATCCGGACCCGTATCGCATGCCCTTGCTCCCACATCGGCCGCAGCATCGAGGCCGTCATTCTTGGTTCTTGTGCCGGCACGCTACCCGGGGTGTTTTTGCCGATCAACCCAGCGCGCGCGGCGCGCCATCATAGCGGGGGCACGCCAGCATGGCCCGTTTACGCTGTCCGGCACGCGTGGGCGATTTGCCGCACCGGCGGGCTTTTTCGATTGTCGGAACGGCAAAATTCCTGCAGCTTGGACCGAACGCCCGTCGCACCATCGACAACGAGGCAATCGGCGAAATTCGGAGGAGTCCATGCGCCCTGTCCAGCGCTCATTCATTGCCGTCGCCAGCATGTTTGCGGTGCTGGCCGCGGCTACGCCGCCGGCGGCCGCACAGAAGTGGCCCACGCGCCCGGTCAAGTTCATCGTTACGCTCGGCGCGGGATCGGGAGTCGACATCGGGTCGCGCCTGTTCGCGGACAAGCTTGGGGCGCGCTGGGGGGAGCCTGTGGTGATCGAAAATCGTCCGGGCGGCGACGGCGTCGTCGCGATCAGCGCCTTCGTCAAGGCGCATGACGACCACGTGCTCCTGAGCGCGCCCACCTCGTCCTTTACGGCGCATCCCTATCTCTACGACAACCTGCCGTACAAGCCGAGCGACCTGAATCCGATCGTTCGGATTTCGAACACCGTTGTCGCGATCTCGGTGCCGACGTCGCTCAACGTCTCCTCGCTCAAGGAGCTGTTCGAGCTGGCGCGCAAGGAGCCCGGCAAGCTCAATTGGGCGGGCGTCACCGGCGCGCTCGACTTCCTGTTCGAGGGTTTCCTCAAGGGCGAAGGCCTCGATATCAAGAAAGTGCCGTATCGCAATCCCGTCGAGGCCACCAATGATCTGTCCGAAGGACGGGTTCAGGTGTACGAGGGTGCGCTCGCGATCGTGCGGCCGCATCTGCAGTCGGGCAAGATCAAGGTGCTGGCCGTGACCAACACGACGCGCACTCCGGCCTATCCGGAGATCCCGACCGTCGCCGAGGCCGGCTTCCCGGGACTCACAGTCGACGGTCTCGTCGGCCTGTTCGGCCCCGCCGATCTGGCGCCTGCCACCCGCGACAAGATCGCGGCGGACGTCAAGGAGGTTGCCGACAAGACCATCGGCGAGCGCCTGGCCGCTACCGGGCAACTCATGAATATCGGCGGAGCGGCCGAATTCGCGAAATCGATTGCTGACCAGCGCGCCCAGATCGCCGAGATGGCGAAGCGGCTCGGAATTGCGGAGAAGCAGTGAGCGGGGACGGGCAACGATGGAGCGCCGCGATTTCCTGACGCGCGCGGCGGTCTGCGCAGTCGGCATGATGCCGTACGCGCGTGCGCTGGCAGCGGACACTTGGCCGCAGCGGCCGGTGACCGTGGTGGTTCCGTTCGCGGCAGGCGGCTCCGCCGATCTGATCGGCCGTCTTCTCGCCCAGCACCTGCAGGCGAAATTCGCAACGCCGTTCGTGGTCGAGAACCACGGCGGCGCCGGCGGCAGCATCGGCGCGGGGCTCGTCGCCAAGGCGGCCGGAGACGGCTACACGCTGCTGATCGGCACGGTCAGTACCCATGCGATCAATCCGGCGCTCTATGCCCGTCTGCCGTTCGACGTGGAGCGCGATTTTGCGCCGATCTCGCTGCTGGTGAGGCTGCCCAACCTGCTGACCGTCGCCAATGACGTCCCGGCCAAGACCGTCCCGGAGGTCGTCGCTTATCTCAAGGCCAACGACGGAAAGGTGAACTTCGGCTCGTCCGGCAACGGCACGTCCTCGCACCTCTCCGCCGTGATGTTCCAGCTCGCGACAGGCACGCACATGACACATGTGCCGTTCCGCAGCACGGCCGACGAGATGACCAGCATGATCGGCGGCCACATCCAGCTCGCGGTCGACAGCATGACGACCATCTGGCCGCTCGCCAAAGCCGGGCAGGTGCGCGCGATCGCGGTCACGACGCCGAAGCGCGTCGCCGCGGCGCCCGACCTGCCGACGATCGGCGAGACCCTGGCGGGTTTCGAGGCGACCGGCTGGCAGGGGCTTTTCGCGCCGGTGGGCACGCCGCGCGGCGTGATCGACACCATCGCTGGCGAGGTGAAGCGCATCTTCGGCAGCCCCGAGGTCGTCGCGGCACTCGGCAATCTCGGCGCCGAGCCCGCGCCGATGACGCCCGATGCGTTCGCGGCGTTCGCCCGCGGGGAACGCGCCAAGTGGGCCGACGTCGTCAAGGCCGCGGGCGTGCGCATCGAATAGGCCCGCCGATACGGGCCGGATTCGCCGATGAGATGAGCCGGGCATGGAGCATACCCGCACGACCAACCGGCTGATCGGCAGCCCGGTCCCGCGCATCGAGGACCTGCGCTTTCTGCGCGGGCGCGGCCAGTATGTCGGCGACGTGGCGCTCGATGGCATGCTGCACGCTGTGATCCTGCGCAGCGCCGTGGCGCATGGGCGCATCCGCGCGATCGACACCGCGGCGGCGCGCGCGCGGCCGGGCGTGCACGCCGTGATCACGGCGGCCGAGATCGGCGCCGTGCCGCGTATCCCGCAGCGGCTCGACGTCCTGCCGGAGTTCAAGCTGTTTCAGCAGCCGGTGATCGCGGACGACAAAGTCCGTTACGTCGGTGAGCCGCTCGCCGTCGTCGTGGCGGACAGCGCCGCCGTCGCCGAGGATGCGCTGGAGGCGATCGCGGTCGATATCGAGCCGTTGCGGGTCGCGGCGGACCGTGCGAGCGGGCGGGCCGACGGTCATCGGTTGTTCGAGGAGGCGAGCAACCTCGCCGGCGTGCTGACGGCCCGCAAGGGCGACGCCGAGGCGGCGATCGCCCGCGCGCCCTATGTGCGGCGCGAGCGCTTCTCGGTCCAGCGGTTCACCGCGGTGCCGCTCGAGCCGCGCGGTTTCTTGGCGCACTGGAACGAGGGACGGCTCACGGTCTTCGGGGCGGCGAAGATCGCCTTTCCCAATCGCCGCATGCTGGCCGCGATGATGGGTCTGCGCGAGGACGCGATCCGCATGGTGGTGAACGATGTCGGCGGCGGGTTTGGCGCGCGCGGCGAGTTCTATCCGGAGGATTTCCTGATCCCGTTCGCGGCGCGCCACACCGGCCGGCCGGTGCGCTGGGTCGAGGACCGGCGCGAGAACCTGCTCGCCTGCAATCACGCGCGCGATGCCGAGATCGAGCTTGCGCTCGCCTGCGACCGCGACGGCGCCTTTCTGGCGCTGTCGGGCGATGCCGCCTGCGACATCGGTGCCTATGTGCGCACCAACGGCGCGACGGCGGCGCGCAATCTCGCGCAGGTGCTGTCCGGGCCCTATGCGGTGCCCGACATCCGCATCGCGGTCTCGCTCGTGCTCACCAACAAGACCCCGGTCGGCACCTACCGCGGACCGGGCCGGTTCGAGGCGGATTTCTTCCGCGAGCGGCTGATCGACCTCGCAGCCGAGGACCTCGGCATCGATCGCATCGCGCTGCGGCGGCGCAACCTCATCGGGCGGGACGCGATGCCCTATCGCCTGGCGACCGTCGAGCCCCTCGATATCGAGACCGCGACCGATAGCGGCGAGTATGCGACGACCCTCGATCGCTGCCTCGCCGCGTTCGACTGGGACTCCAGAGCGGCGCGCGACGGAGAACTGGTCGAAGGGCGTTATCTCGGCTGCGCGGCCGGCTGCTACATCGAGGGCGGCGGCACGGGCCCGCGCGAGAACGCGCGGCTGACGCTCGAGCCCGACGGCCGCGTCGCGGTCCATCTCGGCTCGACTTCGGTCGGGCAGGGGGTCGAGACCGTGTTCGCGCAGATCGCGGCCGACGCGCTCGATCTGCCGATGGAGGCGATTGCGCGCGTGCTGCACGGCTCGACCGATCTGGTGAGCGAAGGTTTTGGCTCCTACAGCTCGCGGTCGGTGGTGATGGGCGGCTCCGCTCTGCTCGACGCGGCCGCAAAGCTCAAGACGGCTATCCGCGCCGCAGCCACGCGGCGGCTCGGCTGCGCCGAACCGGACGTGACGGTCGAGCCGGGAATTGCCCGGGGGCCGGATGGCACGACCGTCGCCTGGCAGGAGCTTGCCGCCGGAGACTCCGAGGGGATCTCCGCCGAGGGGACGTTTGCCAACACCAAGCGGACCTACAGCTACGGCGCGCACGCCGCGCAGGTCGCCGTCGATCCGAAGACCGGCAAGGTCGAGGTGCTCGACTACATGGCGGTCGAGGACGTCGGCCGCATCATCAATCCGGAGACGCTGCACGGCCAGTGCGTCGGCGCGATCGTGCAGGGTCTCGGTGGCGCGCTGATGGAGCACCTCGTCTACGATGCGGAAGGGCAACTGCTCACCGGCACGCTCGCCGATTACCGGATGCCGACCGCGAGTGATTTCCCGAGCATTCGCGCCGCGGCGCTCGAGCAGGTGCCGGCGCCGCACAACCCGCTTGGCGCCAAGGGGGCGGGCGAGGGCGGCATCGTGCCGGTCGGCGGCGTGATCGCCAATGCGGTCGCGGCCGCGTTGAGACCGCTCGGGGTGCAGCCGCGCGAGCTGCCGCTCACGCCGCCGCGCGTCTGGGAAATGATCGCCCGTGCGCGGACCAGCTCATGAGGCGGCGCCCGATCGTGCTGCACGCGGCATCGTTGACCGGGCCGCCGAGCCGGTGCTAGCAACCGTTTCTCCCGCCGATGTGAACCCGCGCCATGAAGCTGCCCGCCTTCGACTATGCGTGCCCGGCGACGCTCGCCGAGGCGGTGGCGTTGCTGGCGGCGAACGGCGACGCCAAGGCGATCGCGGGCGGCCAGTCGCTGGTGCCGATGCTGGCATTCCGCGTTGCCGCGCCGACGCTTCTCGTCGATCTGCGCAAGCTTCCGGACCTCGACCGCATCGATATCGACGCAGCGGGCGTGCGGCTTGGCGCATTGGTGCGCTGGCGCGACATCCTTGCCGATGCCCGTCTCGAACGCGCGCATCCGCTGCTGGTGGCGGCGGTCCGCCACGTGGCGCATTACCAGATCCGCAACCGCGGCACGGTCGGCGGCAGCCTCGCGCACGCCGACCCGGCGGCGGAATTGCCGGGCATCGCGGTCGCCTGCGACGCCGAGATCGCGGTGACCGGGCAGGCCGGCGCGCGCGTCATCCCGGCCGAGGCGTTTTTCCGCGGCGCGCTTGCAACGGCGCTCGCGCCGGACGAGCTCATCACCGAGCTCAGGCTACCGCCCTGGCCGGTGGGTCGTCGCTTCGGCTTTGAGGAATTCGCGCTGCGGCGCGGCGATTTCGCGCTGGCGGCTGCCGCCGTCTTCTACGATCAGGATGTGAACGGGCGCGCCGGCGCGCCGCATGTCGGCGTGATCGGCGTCGGCGAGCGGCCGACGCGGCTCGCGTCGGTCGAGGCGGTGCTCAACGGCGCCCGCATCGACGGCGAGGTGATCGCCAGCGCGGCCGCTGCGGCCGCGGCGGCGGTCGATCCGCCCGACGACATCCATGCGAGCGCCGCCTATCGCCGCGCGCTCGTCGGCACCATGGTCGAGCGGGCGCTGCTCGCGGCACACAATCGGCACCCCGCATGACCCGCTTCGAGGTGAACGGCAAGGCGGTCGAGGTCGCGGTCGAGCCGCGCATGACCCTCGCCGACTGCCTGCGCGACGTGCTGCGTCTGACCGGGACGCATCTGGGCTGCGAGCACGGGGTGTGCGGCGCCTGCACGGTGCTGGTCGACGGCGAGGCGGTGCGCGCCTGCCTCATGCTGGCGGTGCAAGCCGAGGGACGCCGCGTCACGACGGTCGAGGGTCTGTCGCGCGATGATGCCCTCACGCCCCTGCAGCAGGCCTTCCGCAAGCACCACGCCCTGCAATGCGGTTTCTGCACGCCGGGCATGATCACTACGGCCCATGCGCTGCTCACCGAGGAGCCGGACTGCGACGCCGACCGGGTGCGTGAAGTGCTGTCGGGCAACATTTGCCGCTGCACGGGCTATATCCCGATCGTCGAGGCGGTGCTCGAGGCGCGCGGCGCCTATCGCGGTTCCGGCCGCGCGGGCAGTGACGGTGAGGGCCGATGAGAAATACGTTCATCGGCGCCGCGATCGAGCGCCGCGAAGACCTGCGCTTCCTGCGCGGCCGCGGCCAGTACGTCGGCGATCTCGCGCCGAACGGCCTGCTCCATGCCGTGATCCTGCGCAGCGCGGTCGCGCACGGCCGCATCCGCGCGATCGATGCCGCGGCGGCGCTGAAGATACCCGGCGTGCACGCGGTCATCACCGCCAAGGACATGCCCGGCGGCCCGCCGATCATTCCGATGCGTCTGCAGCCGCTGCCCGAGTTCAAGCCGTTCGAGCAGCCGGTGATCGCGGCCGACAAGGTCCGCTACGTCGGCGAGCCGCTGGCGGTCGTGCTCGCCGACACGGCGGCGATCGGCGAGGACGCGCTCGAGGCCATCACGGTCGATATCGCGTCGCTGCCGGCCGTGACCGATCGCGCCGGCGGGGAAAGCGGCGATCGTCTCCTGTTCGCGCGGGCCGGCAGCAATGTCGCGCTCAGGTTCCGCGCGACGCGCGGCGACGCCGCGGCGGCGTTCGCCGGTGCGGCGTATCGGCGGCGCGAGCGCTTGCGGGTGCAGCGCCATTTCGGGCTCACGCTCGAGCCGCGCGGCGTGCTCGCCGAATGGGATTCGGCGCAAGGCCGCTTGCGGGTGTTCGGCGCCGCAAAGGTGCCGTTCTTCAACCGGCGGATTCTCGCCGCGCAAATCGGGCTGCCGGAGCACGCGATCGACATGATCGAGAATGACGTCGGCGGCGGCTTTGGCGCGCGCGGCGAATTCTATCCGGAGGATTTCTTGATCCCGTTCGCGGCGCGCCACGTCGGCCGGCCGGTCAAGTGGATCGAGGACCGGCGCGAGAACCTGATGGCGATGAACCATGCGCGCGAGGCAGAAGCCGACATCGAGATCGCCTGCGCGGCGGACGGCACGATCCTCGGCCTGCGCGGCCAGACCTTTGCGGACATGGGCGCCTACATGCGCACGAACGGGGCGGTCGGCGCCCGCAACGTGGCGCAGTTCATGTCGGGCCCCTATCGCATCCCGGCGATCGACATCGAGACGACGCTGGTCATGACCAACAAGACGCCGGTCGGCACCTATCGCGGTCCCGGCCGGTTCGAGGCAGATTTCTTCCGCGAGCGGCTGTTCGACATGGCGGCGAACGAGCTCGGCATCGATCGGGTCGAATTCCGGCGCCGCAACCTGGTTGCCGAGGGCGAGATGCCCTACGCGATCGCGACGATCAGGCCGTTCGAGCACCAGGACGAGCTCGACAGCGGCGACTATCGGATCACGCTCGATCGCTGCCTTGCCGAGTGCCGGTGGGCCGAGAAGGTGAAGCTGCAGGGGGCCCTGATCGATGGACGCTATCATGGACTCGCGCTCGGCTGCTTCATCGAGGGCGGCGCCGCCGGGCCGAAGGAGAGCGCACGGGTTGCGCTCGAGGACGATGGCTCCATCGCGGTCTACATGGGTTCGTCGGCGGTCGGGCAGGGCGTGGAAACCGTCTTTGCGCAGATCGCGGCCGACGCGCTCGAGGTCCCGATCGAGCGGATCCGCGAGGTCTTTCACGGGTCAACCGGCTATGTGAGCGACGGCTATGGGGCTTATCACTCGCGCTCGGTGGTGATGGGCGGCTCGGCGCTGCTTGATGCGGCCGGGAAATTTCGCGCCGCCCTGCGGGCCGCGGCGGCGAAGCGCCTCGGGTGCGACGAGGCTGCGGTGAAGATCGCAGACGAGCTGGTTTCGGCGCCGGACGGGCGCGCGCTGCCGCTCAAGGATTTCGCGGGCCTTGCCGCCGAAGGTGCGTTCCTCAACAAGAAGCACACCTATACGTATGGCGCCCACGCGGCGCACGTGGCGGTCGATCCGAAGACCGGCCATGTGGAGATCATCGACTATGTCGCGGTCGAGGACGTCGGGCGCATCATCAATCCGCTCACGCTCAACGGCCAGGTGATCGGCTCGCTGGTGCAGGGGCTCGGCGGCGTCTTTCTCGAACACTTGATCTACGATGAGCACGGCCAGCTTCTCACCGGTTCGCTGATGGACTATCGGCTGCCGACCGCCAGCGATTTTCCCAACCTGCGCAGCATCGTGCTGGACATGAAGCCTTCGCCGATCAATCCGCTCGGCGCCAAAGGGGCCGGCGAGGGCGGCATGATCCCGGCGGGCGGCGTAATCGCCAACGCGGTCGCGAACGCGCTCGCCGCGTTCGGCGTCGAGCCGCGCGAGCTGCCGCTGTCCCCGCCGCGCGTGTGGGAGCTGTTGCAAGGCGCGCGAATGGACGACGGCGAATAGCGAGTGCTGCATCCGGGCCATTCGCCGTTGGCTGCTCGCCGTTCGCGCGGGGTCATTGACGGGCCCATCGCCGGAAAAATAGATTTCGAGCCAACATGGCAAACAGGAGTGCTCCATGAGCGTTGCACGGCATCTGCGGCCGCCCGAGCTTGTCGACGTGCCGGTCGAAGAAATCATGAAACGATATGTCGGCCGCTTTCGCGAGAAGAAGCCGGACTGGGCGGCGTTCGAGGATGCCAAGATCGAAGGATACAAGCGTGCGCAGCATCGGTTCATCGGCGCCGGGGGTTCCGGCAAGCATGCCGATCCGACCGTCATTCCGGCCGGCAACTTCACGCTGTCGATCATGTATGTCGAACCCGGGCAGGGCAACGCGGCGCATACCCACGAGGTCGAGGAGTGCTTCTTCGTGCTGCAAGGGTTTCTCGACGTCTTCGTCGAGGACGAAAGCGGCAAGCGGCTGACCACGCGGCTCGGCCCGTGGGAATGCATCTCATGTCCGGCCGGCGTGATTCACGGATACCAGAACGACAGCCTCGCGCCGGTCTATTTCCAGGTGATGCTCGGTCGCGGCAAGCCGGAGACCATGGGCTACGCCGACGAAAAGCTTTACCAGCGGCGCGATGCGCATCTGCAGGCGGGAGATAAATAGTCCGTCGCAGATGACCTGATGGCCTGGCGTCTTCGGGTTTCATCCTTCCTGATTTTACCGCGAATCGCATCGCGCATTTGTCGCATGCGACTTGCGGTTTTACGTCCATTTTACGCGACCCGGTGGAACGGTCCTGATAGATCTTTCGTTGTTTCGAGTGGAGGTGGCCGGATGCAGTTGCGCCACGAAAAGCCGATCAACACGGTTATCGACTGGCTCGGGGCCGCCTGCGCCTACGCGATCATCCTCGGCATGCTGGTGACGGCGTTGGCCCCCATCGTTACTCCGCTGCTGCAGCACTGAGTCCTCACGCGAACTGCCGGGCGGGCGTGCACCTTTGTGGCCCGGTGCGGCCTGCCCGCAGATGCGGGCTGTTCGCGCCTATGCGGCATTTTGAAGTCTTATTAACAACTGATGGTTAACCTCGTTCCGGCGGATTTGGGGTTCGGGGCGCTGACCAGCAATCATCCGAAAAGACCCTTTGCACGTCGCCCGATGCGGCCGGCGGACAGGGCCTGCGGAGCCGTCGCGCCTTTGCGGAGATGGCTGCATGTTCGGAATGAAGGTCAGCATCGCGACCAAGCTCGCTGTGGCGGGCGGTCTCAGCCTGCTGCTGGTCGGAGCGATTGCATACAACACCGCGTCGGATCGTCAGGCGCGCGCCGATCTGGCGAGCCAGTCGAACAGCGCCTCCACGGTCCGCACCTCGACGCTGGAAGCCGCCCTCGCGTCACGCCGACTCGTGATCATGGGCCGCGACACTCGGCTCGCGATGGCTCCTGCCGATATCGATGATATGGCACGGCGCGCCAACACCTACGCGGCGGACGGCCTTAAGGCGCTCGACAGCGCGATCGCCGCCGAGGAGCCCGGGCAGGGACGCAAGGCGCTCGAGCGCGCCAAGGAGCTCGTCAAGCAGTACCACGCGGCGGTGGCCGATATCGCATCGGCGCGCAAGGAGTTTCTCGATCTGCAGATCACCCTCGGCGATCAAGGGCTGGGTTGGGCCAAGGATATGGCCGCGTTGCAATCGTCGCCCGAGCTCGCCGCGCTCCCCAATGCGGACGACGTGCGACGCGCGCTCGAGCGTGCGGACTTCTTCGCGGCCTCCAGCCGCACCACGTTCTGGGCGTATCTGGCGCGATGGTCGAAAGATGCGCCGGCGCGCATGAAAGCGAGGCTTGCGGACTCCGACAAGTACCTCGTGGAGGCCCGGCGGCTCGCGACCGGCACGCCGATGGTCGCCAAGATCGAGGCCTTCATGAAATTTGCGCCGCTCTACGAGGAAACAATCGCCAAGACGCTGGGCACGAACGACCGGCTCATGGCGGCGGTCAAGGATCGCGCCGATCCGGCGCGCGTCGAGCTCGACAAGATCCTCGATGAGACCATCGCGGCGATGAACAAGCAGGCGGCGGACATCAAGGACCGCATCGCCGCCCAGGAGGCCGGCAGCCGGACGATCGGCATGGCTCTCGATGCCGTCGTGATGCTGATGCTGATCGGCTCGATCGTATTTTCCTATCTCGGCGTGTCGCGTCCGATCGCGCGACTCAACGACGCCATGGACCAGATGGGCAAGGGCAATCTCGATATCGAGGTGCCCGGCGCCGGACGCAGCGACGAGATCGGCGACATGGCGAAGGCCGTCACGGTCATCCGCGAGAACGCGGCGCGCGAGGCGTTGGCGAAGGAGGAGGAGGATAAGCGCGAGGAGGCGGAGCGCGTCGCTCAGCGCCAGGCGAGGATGGCGCAGCTGGCTGACGAGTTCGAATCCGCTGTCGGAGACATCGTCGAAACGGTGTCCTCGGCGGCGAACGAGCTGGAAGCCTCCGCCGCCACGCTCAGCCAAAGCGCCGACACCACCCAGAAGCTCACGACGGTCGTGGCGGAAGCGTCGGAAGACGCCTCGGGCAACGTGCAGTCGGTCGCGACCGCGACCGAGGAGATGGCCGGCTCGATCGGCGAGATCGGGCGGCAGGTGCAGGAATCGAGCCGCATCGCCGGCGAGGCGGTCAAGCAGGCACAGCGGACCGACACGCGCATCGGCGCGCTCGCCGAGGCGGCCGGCCGCATCGGCGACGTGGTGAAGCTGATCACCGCGATTGCGGAGCAGACGAACCTGCTGGCGCTGAACGCGACGATCGAAGCGGCCCGGGCCGGCGAGGCCGGGAAAGGCTTTGCGGTGGTGGCGCAGGAGGTCAAGCAGCTCGCCTCGCAGACCGCCAAGGCGACCGATGAGATCAGCGCGCAGATCAAAGGCATGCAGGCCGCCACCGAGGAATCGGTGACGGCGATCAAGGAGATCGGCGGCACCATCGGCCGCATCTCGGAGATCGCCGCGACAATCGCGGCCGCCGTCGAGCAGCAGGGCGCGGCAACGAAGGAGATCGCCCGCAACGTGCAGCAAGCCGCACAGGGAACGACGCAGGTCGCGACCAACATCACGGACGTGAGCCGCGGCGCGGCGGAAACCGGCAGCGCCTCGACGCAGGTGCTCGGATCGGCGAAATCGCTCGCCAACGAGAGCAATCGCCTCAAGCTCGAGATGGACAAGTTTCTCGACACGGTTCGCGCCGCCTAAAGGAGGCGCGATCCGCCACGCGAGGGTCAGTGAGGCGCGCCGTCGGCGCGACCGTGGTCCGCGTCGTCGAGCCATGCCGCGAAGGAGCTTGCGATCCATTCGTTGGCGGCGGTCTCGGTCTTGAATCCCTTGATCTCCTCGCTGCGGCCGTCGGGCCACGTCGCGGCCACCTTCCACTCCTCGCCGTCGGCGTGGCGGATCTGCAGGAGCGGCATTCTCACTGTCATGGGGCGATCAATCCTCACCTGCATCCCGGGTTGCATTTTGGCGCTTCATTTCGTCCGATCGCCTGAAGCGCCTCATCATGCCGGCATAACGACAGGGGCAGGCGCCGGTTCCTGCGCCATCATTGCGCGACGACCTGCCGACGGACGGAACTCGTGCTGGGAGAGGGCGTTCCACCCCCGACGGGGGTTCCGGCCGGACGACTCGCCGACGCGTTCCGGCCCAAAGGAGGAACCCCATGGCAAAGAAGGCCAAGCGCCGCTATTCGCGCAGCGCGGGAAAAGAGGTCGAGAGCGAGATGCGTCGCTACGCGCGCGGCAAGGCGCGGAGCGGAAAGGGTGGCCGCGGCGGCAAGGTCAAAAGCCGCAAGCAGGCGATCGCTATCGGACTCGCGAAGGCGCGCCGCAAGGGCAAGAAGGTACCCAAGAGGGCGAAGAAGAAGCGTTGACGCAGGCCGCCGCCGTGGACCCCGCGGGTCGTGGCGGCGTTGATGCGACGGGGGGCCGCCGGGAGAGACCCATGATCGTCCCCGCCCTGTCGATATCGCCCGAAAAGGTCGACTTCTTCATCCTCAAGGCCCGCGAGTTCGACGCGAAGGATGTCGTGACCGACGTCGGCTCAGGCTCGAATGCGACCGACGACGGAATGCTGGCCGTGCTGGAAGATCACGGCGATGATCCGACGTCGCAGGAGCTGCGGGCATTCATCAATGCGTTGACCGAGGACGAACAGGTCGATCTGGTCGCCCTCATGTGGCTCGGTCGCGGTGACGGCGACCTCGGCGACTGGTGCGCGTTGCGCCGCGAAGCCGCGCGTCTGCACAACGACCACACGGCGCAATATCTGATGGGCAAGCCGCTGCTGGCGGATCATCTTGATGAGGCGCTGTCGCGGCTCGGCTACAGCCGGGTGGAATGACCACGAGACATTCGTCCGGCGGCCGGCGCCCTCATCGCGATGCGGATCGGCTGGCGATCGCGCCGTGCGCTTGCGTCGCGCCGGCAGGGAGCCGGCGCTCGCGGTCCTCTCGGCGCTCCGGCGCAGGGCCGTCTTGAGGTCGGCCGGGCGCCGGTATTTCTTCAGAAGATCCCCGAACGCCTCGGCGGCGAGCTCCTGAAAATCCATCTTGCGGTCGCGCGCCAGGAGATCGAGAGCGCTCCAGGTCTGTTCGTCGAACGTCACGCGCTTGCCGGGCATCTTCGTCGATCCGTCATTTCTCCGGCGCCGGAGTAACGCGCGGCGCCGGAGTAACGCGGCGCCGACCGTGGGGTTCCTGGCGGTCTCCAATCGCGGGCAAGGACATCAACGATGCTCAAGGCGCGACGTTCCGTGCTCGCACTCGCGGACGTCGCACCGGCGCGGGGAACAAACCACGGGACGATCGAATTTCTCCCGCGGTGCGACGGGAAGGGATGTAAAACAGGGATCCGATCTCGTCCATGCCATTTCATCTGCTGTCCGCGCTCGCGGGGGGGAGCGCATCCGTCAAGGTGAAGACAGCCGTCCTCACGGCGCTTGCAGTCGGGATGCCATTCACGCTCGACGTCCGATGGAAGCCCGAATACGCGAGCCAGCCGGCTGAAGTGCAGCAATGGTACCAAAACGCCGAGCTCACCAAGGCGGCGCAGGCTCGCTTCCCGTTCAAGAAATGCTGTGACAATGCCGACGTCGTGAAGGCGCGCTTCAACGTCAACAAGACCACGGCTGGCGACGAGTGGTATTGGCTCGACGGCGAGAACTGGCGGCGCATTCCCGACGACATCATCCATTGGGAGGAGCGGGCGCCGAACGGGCAGCCGACGCTGTTCGTCTACGACGGCAGGGAGACTTGCTTCTTTCCGGGCGACGGCGGGATCTGATTTCGTGCAGTCATGAGCCTTTCGAATCCCGCCGCCATGGCGACGTATGCCGTTGCGCGCAGACGCGCAGGGTTTCCTCGGATCACTCGGATGTGACGGCGAGCGCGTGTGCAAGCCATGCGCGCGACGCGGGAACAATGGTGCCACGAAAGCGGTTTGATCCACGCACGGCGAGGAACAGGAGTTGTCGTATGGCGTCCTTGCTCAGGATCGCCGCGCTCGCGCCAGCGCTGTTGCTGCCGCTGGTGGCCGCGCAGGCGTAGCAGCAACAGGATAAGGGTCATCGGTATCCCCGCCGGTACTGACTGCACCCATCCGCACAATCGCAACACATCAACCGAGTAGCGCCGCCGTGCCGAGAGCGCGGCGTCAGGAGGCTGCCATGCCGCTCATCTATCTGCCGCTGATCCTGTATGCGAGCTGGATGGAATTCCTGCTCCAACCATTGCGCCCCTGCGCCGATCGCGCCGAGGTGGCCACCGCTGCCGATCTCCGCATGCCTCTCTGAGGCTTCTTTCGCAACCGGTGCGCCGACGTCTCACTCCAGCTTGATGTCGGCGGACCTGACGACCTTGCGCCACTTCTCGGTTTCGACCGCAATGAGATTGCTGAAATCGGCCGGCGAGCCGGCCAGCGCGGCGGCGCCCCAGTCCACGAGCTGCGCTCTCAATTTGGCATCCGCGAGCCCGGCATTGATCTCGCGATTGAGCCGCTCGATGATCTCGGGCGGCGTATGGGCGGGCGCGCCGATGCCGGTCCACGAGCTCGCCTCATAGCCGGGGAGGGTCTCTGCCATTGGCGGGACGGCCGGCAGCGTATCCAGGCGGGCATCGGTGCTGACGGCGAGCGGGCGCAGCGAGCCGGCCTTGAGGTACCCCATCAGCGAGCCTGCGGTGGAGAACACGACCTCGACACGGCCGCCAAGCAGATCAGTCAAGGCCGGCGCCTCGCCGCGATACGGTACGTGCGCCATGCGGATATCGGCCATCATCCGAAAGAGCTCGCCGGCCACATGGCCGGTCGAGCCGACGCCCCCGGAGCCCATGTTGATCGCGCCCGCATGGGCCTTGGCGTGGGCGATGAATTCGGCAACGCTGTTCGCCGGCAGCGCGGGATTGACCGCCATGACGAGCGGCATGCGCTCGATGGGCGCGACCGGCGCGATATCGGTGAGAAAGTTGAAATTGAGCTTGTCGTAGAGCGTCACGTTGATCGTCGCCGGCGAGCCGGCGAGCAGCAGCGTGTATCCGTCCGCGGCCGCATGCGCGACGATGTCGGTCGCGATATTGGTGCCGCCGCCGGGCCGGTTGTCGATCACGAATTGCCGGCCGAGCCGCGCGGAGAGCCACTGGGCAATCAGTCGCGCGACGATATCGTAGGTGCCGCCGGGCGGGGTGCCGACGACGATGCGGACCGGCCGCGCCGGATAGGTCTCGGCCCGCGCTGCCCGCGACCCCATCGGCAGTGCGGCCGCGGCGGCGGCGAGATGCAGAAACTGGCGCCGTGGAATCATGGGCCTTCGCATGCGTGGGTGGATGCTCGTGTGCGCGCATTGCAAGTGTAGGCAGGTCTTCGATCGGAGAACAAGCGTACCCGTGAACGAGGTCACATCGCGACGCCTCGATTCGATCGCCGATTTCTTTTGTGTGATGTGAATCGGTTCATCACGCGGGACCTTTGCTTCGGGTACAAAGGCTCACGGCCGACAGCCGGGCCGGCCTCGATCCAATGGAGGCTCAGATGGCGAAATCAAGCGTGCGTCGTATCGTCGCCTTGCTGCTTGCCGTATCTGTTGTTGGGAGCGGGCCGCTTCCGGCGCATGCGCGGTCGGATGCAATGGGCACCACGGCGGTCCCGCGCGGGCTCGATCAAACGGTCTACCGTCCGAACTGCCCGCGGGCCGAATACGACGGGCAGTGCCTTCGCGACGGCTGTGCGATGGATTGCCGGGCGCGATAGCACCGCGCGGTCAGCCAATCCGCTACAGGCTCAGCTCGAGTCCCTCGGCGGCGACAATCGCGCCTGAATGCCGCGCGGTCGCCTGCGCGCTGACGGCATCGAGGAACGCGTCGTCGTGATCCGGATCGTGGTGGAAGATGGCAAGCCGCTTCGCCCCGGCAGCCTCGGCGATCCGAACGCCCTCCTGCCAGGTCGAATGTCCCCAACCGACATGCGCGGCGAATTCCTCATCCGTATAGTTGCAGTCATAGATGAGAAGATCGGCGCGATGGGCGAGGTTGATCACGTGCCGATCGAGCTCCCCTGGTCGATGCTCCGTGTCGGTGACATAGGCGATCGCCCGCCCGTCGTACTCCAATCGATAGCCGGTCGCACCACCTGGATGATTGAGCGGGGCCGTTTGGAGGACGATGCCGGGCTGTGGCATCACCGCCTCGCCGCAATGGAAATCGCGGAATTCGATGGCGGCCTTGAAGATCGCTGCTGTCCCCGGAAAGAGGGGAGCGGACATGACCGTGCGGGCGACGGGCGCAAGCGTACGTTCCGGCAGGAGGCTTCCGGCCCAGACACGAATCTGGCTCGCCGACGAGTAACAAGGCGCAAAGAATGGAAGCCCGGCGACGTGGTCGATGTGGCAATGGCTGAGGAAGATATCCGTTTGGACCTGAACGGCGTCGCGGACGAGCGCGTTTCCCAACGGCCGCAAGCCGGTCCCGGCGTCGAATATCACAAGGCGGTCACCGCAGCGCACTTCCACGCAGGACGTATTGCCGCCATAGCGCGCAGTCTCAGGTCCGGGGCACGGGACGCTGCCGCGAACCCCCCAAAACCGAATGCAGATGTCAGACACGCGAATTTTCGACGAAAAACGCCGCTCCCCGTGCGAGGTCGAGGGTCCCCGAGGGACCCGAGCCGGTGCGTCTGACATGGTCAGCAGACGGTTGCCCGGCAGATCGAACGACCAAGCCGTGCCACGACGGGCGCCGAAGCGGGTGTGACGGATTTCACACTCGCGAGGGTAGCGCCGCCGGGCGCACAGAACCTGCGCGATGGTGCGGGTCGTCCATCAAGTCTCCGGCTCGACCAGGCCTTCGATAGCCGCGCGGTTCGTAATGGCGATGAGACGCCCACCGATGCGGACATAGCCTTTGCGTTGCCAAGCGCGCAGGTACTTGTTGACGCTTTCCCGCGTCGCTCCGATGATGTTTCCGAGCTCGCGCTGAGTCAGATGGACGCGGGCAACGGTTACGCCATTGACCGCACGCTCGTCCGCGTTGGCCAAGCGCAGCAATGCTCTGGCGAGACGCACCGGCACGGGCGACAGCGCAAATTCGGCCATTTGCTGATCGGCGACCCGCAATCGCTCGCACAGGACCTCGACCAGCTTCGCCCACGCATCGGGATGTTGTCCGAAGAAGGCGAGAACGTCGCGGCGCTCGAGCACGACGACGCTGCAATCGGTCGCCGCTCTGGCGTCGGCGGTCCGCTCCTTGCCGTCGAGCAGGGCGATCTCGCCGCAGATCTCGCCCGGCCCCAGGATCGCGAGCACGACCTCTTTGCCGTCCGGCGAGGGCACGCTGATGCGGATCGTCCCGGTCAGCACGGCGAGCATGCTGTCGCCCGGCGAGCCCATCAGAAAGATCGTCTGCTGGGCCGCGTACTTCTGCACCCGAGCGCGGGCGAACAAGGCGTCACGCTGTCCGACGCCAAGCTGGCGAAAAAGACCGGACTGAAAAAGGATCGCGCGAACCCCGTCGGCCGGATCGCGACTGCGTGCAGTCGCGGCGTCCGCAGGGGCGCCATCAGCAAGTGCGGTAGGTCTCATGTCCCGAGGCTCCGTTCGGATCCCGGCGGATCGCGACTCAATGCATGGTGATCCAGTCGCGCGCAGCGCGCTGCGCGATCGTGATCTCCGCCAGCGACATTTCGGCGGCGATCTCACGGCGCAACCGATTTGCATCCTGGTTGCCGAGCATCGCGGCGACATTGAACCACTTATGCGCGGACACGAGGTCGACCGGAGCCGAACGCCCGATCATGCAGCTCATTCCAAGCTGGAGAAAATCCTGACCGACCTCGCAGCGGGCTGCCGAGGCATCGAAATCCACGAGACAACGTTCGTCACGTTCCATTTTGACCTCCCATCCAGATCAGCGTGTCGTGATCGCGAACGCGGCCTCGTTAGCGCAGCTCAACATGTTGGGCGTATGAGTTACCTCACATCGATCGGCGGTAAAACCGCACAGCCGGCTGACCCCCGCTCCCTCCCTCCGGGCGGACGGCCACGCGTGGCCCGAATCCGAAGGGAAATGGCCGTGCGGCCGCAGTTGGATTCGCGCGCCCTTTAGAACTTCATTGACCACGTCCGGCGGCCCGTTTGCGGCGGCGCCCAGGCGGGGTTACAATTACCGTCCGAGCGAGGGTGGTCGCACAATGGAAACCAAAGAACGAAGCGCATTGGACGATGCCCGCCGGCTGCTGGCGGAATGCTCGCTCTTTCGCGGATTGGCGCCCGATGAGCGCAACGCGCTGGTCGCGCGCGGGCACCTGCGCAAGTTTGACGCGGGCGATACGATTTTCATGATCGATTCGCCCGGCGACAGCATGATGGCCATCCTGGAAGGGAGCGTGCGGATCAGCGTACCGTCGCCCGAGGGCAAGGAGGTGGTGCTGGCCATTCTCCATGCGGGCGAGGTTTTTGGTGAAATCGCGCTCTTGGACGGCAAGGGCCGCACCGCGGATGCGCGGGCGATGACCCGGTGCAATATCGCGGTGCTGGATCGCCGCGACGTCCTGACGTTCTTCCAGCGCCATCCGAACGCCTGGCCGAAGCTCGTCGAGGTGCTCTGCGAGCGCTTGCGCCGGACCGATGAACATCTCGCCGAGATGGCGCTGCTGGAAATTCCGCTGCGGCTCGCGAAGGCTCTGCTGCGCTTGTTGGCAAACGACGAGCGTGCGGGCGGCGCAGCCGCCGCAAAGGTCGGGCTGACGCAGCGCGAGCTCGGAAACATGGTCGGCGCGTCCCGGGAAAGCGTCAACAAATGCCTCAATGAATGGCAGCGGCGCGGCATCGTCACCATCGAGGACAACATCATCACGATCGTGAATCGGACTCTCCTCAAGCAGATGGCGGAGCCGGACTGGTCGTGATCGCCGGCGCAAAAAAAAGACCCCGGGCCGGGCCCGGGGTCCCGTCACGATATGATATTTCAGATCACTCGGCGCCGCCGCCAGCATGCGTGCTGTAGTCGCGGATGAGCTGCGAGCGAATGCCCGCATCGGGATCCTGACCGACAAACTTGGTGCCGACCACGACCTGGTTGGACGGCGCATGCGGGCCCTGGGCAAAGGCCGGCGCGGCGATGAGCGTCGCGGCGGCGAGCAGGATGGCGAAGGTCTTCATGTTGTGTCTCCGTGCTGGAAGGTGGGCTTCAACGCACGCGGGTCTACGCGAAACCGCCGCCAATCGGCGGTGAACACGTTCACGCGTCTGACAATTGTTTGACGATGTCGCGTGCCGTTGAGACGGAGAACCGGGCGGGACGATTGCCCGATCGATGCCACGCGCGACCGCGAATGGTCGAAAAAAAACGGCCGGGATGGCCGGCCGTTGAAGTTGGCGTCGTCAGCACGACGGCGCCGGGAGGATCGCGGGGCGGACAAGTGGTCCGCGAAGAGCGCGGATGCCGTGCTAGCGCGAATCCCGTCGGCTGCCTGTGAAATCTCTCACATGGCGAACGAAAAAGACGCCGTCCGCACCGGCAGGCCTCCGCCGGGCAGGCGAGGCCGCGCGAGTCCTACTGCGGCTTGGGCAGTTCGCCCGCGAACGTCGCCAGCGACTTGCGCGCCAGAACGAGGTATGCGGTCGACATTTCGTCGACCCCGCCGACCTGGGCGATGAGGTAGTCGATCATCGACACCATGGCGACGACCTCGCGGCGAGGCACGCTGTCGCGGCTGTCAACGTCATCGGCGTCGACGATGATGGGGTGTTCCATGATATTTCCCCCAGTTGATGACGCTCTCACGTCATGGTTGCCGCATCGATCCGCTGCGGCTTCAATCCGGCCTCAAATTCGCGCGCAGTCGACGCCCGCGGCCTCGAGCAGCGTGGCGAGGCGCTTGCGCGCGTAGAACATGCGCGTCTTGACGGTGTTGGAGGGGATGCCGAGGATCTCGGCGATCTCCTTGATCGATTTTTGCTGGTAGTAGACGAGGTCGATCATCTCGCCGTGCTCGGGCGACAGCGCGTCGAGACACCGGCGGAGCATTGCCCCGTTGTCCTTGCGGTCGATCCTGGCCTCGGGATTGAGCGCCGGGTCGGCGATTTCGGCGGCCATCTCGCCGTCGAGCTGCTCGACCGGCGGCCGCTTGAGCGCGGTCAGCGCCTTGTGCCGCGCAATCGACAGCAGCCAGGTCGAGACCGTGGAACGGCCTTTGAAGCGGTCCGCCTGTCGCCACACGGCAAAGAAGACCTCGCTGACGACGTCTTCCGCCAGGGCGTGGTCGCGAACCAATCGCATGACGAAGCGATAGACGCGGACCTGGTGACGCATATACAGCGTCCGCAGGGCGAGCTGGTTGCCGCGGGCGATTTCGCGCAGCAGCGCGTCGTCGAGCTCGGCAGGCGTAGCGGGCGCGGGATTGGCGGCCCTCGCGGCCGGCGTGGTCTCGTTGAAACCGATGTTCATCGGCCCCTCTCCTGTATGGGTCATCGGACCTTTAGGCGACCTCGGAGAGGAAGGGATATGAACTACTTCACAGGGACGCCTCAGGAGGGCCAATTGTCTCCCGATTGCGCGCCCGAAGGGGTTCCTCGGCGTCCCGCCGCGGGCGAGACGATCGAAGGTGGAGGAGGGGGCGGCACGCGCTCTCGTCCGGGCGGTGCTGGCCGTGATGGACCGGTTCGATTGTTGGGTCGGTCGGTTGATGCGGCCGGTGGTGGTCAGAGCCGATCCGGGCGCCCGTCAGCCTAAGCCATTGCGAGGCTGGGCGTAATATGGACCGTCCCATGGATTTCGACCTTTGAGGAACGCTTCCTCCAGCTCACGTATGGCGCGCACGGCCGGTCGTTCCAGCATCCGATCGGAGAATGCCGCAAAGGCCCTGAGCTCGTGCATGGGCAATTTGATTCGCTTGCCCTGGTCGTACACGAAGAACGCATACGGATCGCAGACCGTGTACTGCGCGCCCATGACCCATGGTCTCCGGTCGAGCAGTCCGTTGATCTCGCGGCAATAATCCCAGAAGACGCGGCGCGCGGTCTCCCTCAGGCTCGGACGCGCGATGGTGTCATCAACGAAGCGCTCAGGCCGTATGATGCGGGCAAAAGCCGGGTGAACGGTGCTGCCAAACCACGCCATCATCGATATGGATCGCGCTTCTTCGATGGTGCTTTCGGGCAGCAACCGCGCATTGGGAAAATTCTTCGCAAGATAGGTCAGAATCGCGACGTTTTCCGTAATGACCACGCCGTCCGCATCCAGTGCAGGGACCTGCCCATGTGGATTGATCTTCAAATAGGCGGCGATCTTGTGCTCGCCGTGCGCACAGTCGACGAGCTGTCGCCGATAGGGCTGCCCGATCTCTTCGAGAACGATGTGCGGCACCACGGAAGAGGCGCCGGGCCAGTAGTACAGGGTCAACATGTAATATTCCGCCGCCCGCTCATCGGCGGCGCCTGCGACTTTCGCATGCCGGCTACCGACAGGTCGGGCTCCCCGGGAGAGGAGGCGGCGAGCCGTGCCCCGGACCTGCAAGCAAGTGTCGGCACTCCTCGGCGGTCACGTGCACACGAGAATCGGGGATGCGAGAAAATTGCGTGCGTAGCGGGCACCGCGTCATGAGTGCTTTCGGATCGTCGTCGCGATGTCCCAATCCGGTGATGTGCCCGAATTCGTGGGCCCACAGGAGGCGGTCCGGGCCCTTGTGGATCGCCGGGTGGATGACGATTATCGAGCGAAAGTCGGGTTTCGAGAATGAACAGCCCACATCGTGTCCGGGCGGGAGCCCCTCCCGGCAAAAGTCGATCTCCTTGACGACCTTGATGTGAAAATCGACGTCGGTCACGTCGGAGTCGATGGCATGCACGGCGTCGATGTTGTCTTTGGTCACGACCGCCAGCGTCTCGGGTTTCCGCATCGTGGTCGGATCGCTGAACGTGCGGATAGGTCCCTTCAGGATCAATGTCACATTGCAGGCGACGTCACCGCCCGATGAGTCAGGATCCATCTGGAGCATCTTCGACGCGTCAACCAGGATCTTGCGGACCTGGGCCTCGGTCAGCGGCCGCTGCCGAAGGCCGCCGTGGAACGAAACGCTTGCCGAGTAGGTGCTGCTCTGTGCGCGCGCGCAATCAGCACATATCAGCAGAGCAAGTGAAACGATCGCGACGATCCTGTACATCTTCGGCTCTCATGTCCGACCGTGCCGCGGTCTCGACGCGCCTGTCGCTGCGGTGAGCAAGACGCGCAGACCGCGGCCGGCAGGGGCCGCGAGATTTTATTTGGCCCGCGATCGCTTCTTGGCCTTCAACGCATTCAGCGTCGCGCCGAGTTTCTTTCTGAGCGTCTTGGTCGCCGCTGCATGCGCCTTGATGAGCTTGCGGGTCTCTGGCGATGCTTTGATGTGGCCCTGAAGCTCCTTTTTGAGCTGTGCAAGGTCGCTCTTGCTGAGCGTTTTCAGTTGCCGCGCATCAAGTACTTTTTCGGGACTGCTCACGGGTTATCTCCTTCGACTGCGTGTGGATCTATGGTGGATACGGCGCGCCCGCGGAACGGGTCGCGCCAGCTGCGTGGCCGCGTCTCGAGTTGAGCGTGGCCGGTCGGCTGCGCGATGGCTCGTAATTCCATGGTTTGGTTTTCGCTCGCTCTAACCGCTCCGATGTGGGCGTGAGCTTCGCTGTAAGCTCCTTTCTTTCCAATCATTGCGTCATTGCACATTCACGGATACGGGAATTGTTGAAATGCGCCCCTCGGGGTGCATGACCATATGCTCGAGCACCCGCTGGAAATCTCGAAGCAGGCGATCGATCGTCCTGGCGCGGAAAAGATGCGGCTTGTAAACGCAAGTCCCCACCAACCCCCGAACGCTTTCACGCAACATCAGAATAACATCAAAGGTTGTCATCGTCACGAGGGGCAATAGCATGCTCGGTATTGCTTCCTCGAAAGCAAGGCCATTTCCGGATTTGAGAATAGGTCGCAATGTGGAGTTCTGCAACCAGAACATGACCGACGCCAGCGCCGGAGGCTCGAGTGTCTGCTCGTCCTCGAGACGCCGAAAGATCTCTTCGAACGGGACCTGGTCATTGGCGAAGGCGGCGAGGCTCGTCGCACGAACCCGGCGAAATAGCTCGCGAAAGCTGGGATCGTCCCCGAGGGCGGTCCGCAGGATCACCGTATTGACCAAGGGCCCGATCAGCCCTTCGGTCCCGGGACGCCGGCGATTGGCGACGTGGGTGGCGACCCGCATGTCGTCGTGGCCGGTGTAGCGGTGCAGCAGCGTCTTGAAGGCGGTGAGGAGCGTCATGAACAACGTCCCGCCTTCCTGATTGCTGAAACGTTTGGCGGCCTCGGAAAGCGGCGCCGGCAGCGCCACCTCCCGCCGCGCCGTGCGCAGATGATCGATCGATCGCCCGCAGCGCGCCTTGGCAAGCGTCATCACCGGGAGAGGCTCGCGAAGCTGCTCGCGCCAGTAAGCGTGTTGGGCCATCAAGTCGGGATGTGACTGGCACTGCCGCTGCCAATGGGCGAAGTCGGCGTATTGAACCGCGAGCGGGGCCAGCGGAGACGCTTGTCCGGCCGCAAAGGCGTCATAGAGCGCGGCGAGCTCCTCGATCAATACGCCGAGCGACCAACCATCGCAGATGGTTTGGTGCATGGAGATGAGGAGCAGGTGCTCCCGCTCGGCAAGGCGCACCAGCCGCGGGCGGATCAGCGGCCCGTTTGCCAGATCGAAGAAGTGCAGCAGCTCCGCCTCCACGATCTTTTGCGCAGCTTTCTCCTGGCGGGATGACGGCGCGTCTTGCAGATCGTCGAACCGCAGCGACAGGTCCGGCTGCGGAGCGATGACCTGCACTTGGCGGCCGTCGATGACGGCGAAAGTCGTGCGCAGGATCTCGTGGCGCCGGGCAATCTCGTTGAGGCTGCGCTCGAGGATCGCCGCGTCCACGGTCGATGTCAGGCGCAGCGCGTAGAGGATGTTGAAATAAGGCAAGCCGGGCAGCGCGTGATGCAGCTCCCAGAGGTGCTCCTGCGCGATCGAGGCGGGGCCTATTCCATTTTCTCTTGCCGTGCGGACGATGGCTGAGGGTTTCGCGGCCTGACCTTTCTGGTTCAGCGCTTCGATGTGCTCCGCCATCTCCGCGACGGTCGGCGCCTCGAACAGGCTGGAGACATCCACCTCGACCTGCAACGCCTCCTGCAGCCGGATGAGAATGCGCATGGCGAGAAGCGAATCTCCGCCGACGGCGAAGAAATCGTCGTGAATGCCGACCTGGTCGAATTGCAACACCTCCGCCCAGATTGCGGCGAGCGTTCGCTCGAGCGGCGTCCGCGGCGCAACGGCAGGACGCGGCATCCCGTCGGCGCCGGTGCAGCCCAATTTGGCCGCCAACCCGATGCGCTGCACCTTGCCGGTCGGTCCTTTGGGGATTTCCGGCACGAAGAGCACCTGCCGAGGGATCTTGAACTCGGCAATCCGACCGCTGGCGAATTGGCGAATGTCCTTCGGCGTGGCCACCGCGTGCGGCCGCAGCACGACAGCTGAGGCGACATCTTCACCCAATGTGGCGTGGGGGACCGCAAAGGTGACGACCTCCGCCACCGCGGGGTGCTGCAGGAGCACCTCGTCGATCTCCTGCGGGGCGACTTTCTCCCCGCCGCGATTGATCATCTCGCGAATGCGGCCCACGAGAAAAAGGTAGCCGTCCTCGTCGAAGTATCCGAGGTCGCCGGTTTTGAACCAATCGCCCGTAAATGCGGCCTCGGTCGCCCGCAGATTGGCGTCATAGCCCTTCGTGACGCTTGTGCCGCGGACCACGACTTCGCCCGTCTGGCCGCCAGCGAGCGGGGTGCCATCGTCGCGCATGATCGCGACGTCCAAGGCGACCGGCCGACCGACCGAGCCGGCCTTGCGCCGGTGCGGCGGAAGCGGATTGCACGCGATGGGGGACGAGGTCACCTCGGTCATGCCGTACCACTCGATCACCGGGCTCTCGAAGGTCCGTTCCAGTTCGGCGAAGATGCTGGGCGGCAGTGAAGCCGACGAGGAGCGCACGAAGCGCAGCCGGTGACGTGCAAGCTGTTCGCCCGTGTGCCGACCCTGGGCGAGGACGGCCTGGTGCATGGTCGGGACGGCCGAGTACCAGGTCGGCTGAAACGTGCTCAGCCACCCCGCGAAGCTGTTGACGTCAAACCCCGGGGTGCACACGACGCTTGCACCGGCCGCCCACGAGGCCAGCACCGTGCCGGTGAGCCCATGGCCATGGAAGAGGGGCAGGACGTTCAGACATCGATCGTTCTCGCCCAGCGCGAGCGCCGCGCCATGGGCGTAAGCCGACGCGCAAATGCCGGCGTGCCGTTGCAGCACGATCTTGGGCCGCGACGTGGTGCCCGATGTCGGCAGCAACAGCGCTGTGTCGTCGGCGCGGGCCGGCTTGTCGGACCGCGCGTGCCCTTCCTCCCCGGCGAGCGCGAAGAGGCCGGCCTCCGCGTCGCTTGCGATCGACAGCTCAATGACCCGAATTCCGCCGGAGAGCGCCGCCCGGCGCGCCGGCGAGTCGATGCCCGCGGGCACGATCACCGCTCGCGGATGCAGATCGGCGAAATAGCCCGCAACTTCTTCGGCGGCGAAAGCCGGGTTCACCGGGGCGCACACGGCACTCGATGCCACGCCGAGGATCGCGACAGGCAATTCCGGACCATTGGGAAGCGCAATGGCGACGCGGTCCTGACGCCCGATCCCCAGGGCACGCAATCTGCGTCCCATTGTCTCGATGTGCCGATAGAGGGCGCCATAGCTCAGTGCGGCGCGTCCCGGGGCGAGAAGCGCCGGTGCCTCGGGAATTCGCGTTGCTTGATGTCGCAGCAGATCGGGCAGGCAGAGAAACGGAACCGAGATCCTCGGGCGGAAAGGATGTTCGGTCGACATAGCTCTTCGATCCGCTCGACTCATATCATGTCCAGGCCCTGCTCGCGCCGGACATTCATTCCAATTCCGCAATCCATCGCCAGGGCGGCATTCAGCCGTTCGCATCCCCTCATGCCGCAGCACGCGAGGCTCGCGAGGTCGGCGCAAGCAGGGACGGCATGCCGGTGGCGGCGACAACGAGCAGAGCGGCAAGGTGGTCGCGAAAGCTCGGCTAGACGCCGTTCGCGTGGTCGCACTTCGGAGATTTCACCGCGTTCTCGATCCGCAAGCGGGCAAGAAGCCCGAATGTAACGTCGCGTATTCTTGAGAACAACCCGCCTCTCGCCCACCGCCAAACCTCACTCGTCGTCCTTCGATACGGGCGGCAGCCTGTCGTATTCTCGACGGACCGCCTCATCCATCTCTGTCTCTGCCTTCGTGCCGAGCATTTCGAAGCCGCAGTGGGAGCAAGCGCTGATTGGCAGCGGGAGATGGCAGGTGACGCGTCCCCGGTCGGTCATTTGACGAAAGGTAAAATCGACTGTAGCCCCGACCATCTGACCGCGCCGGCAGAGCGGGCATCCCTCCAATGCCTCCAACGCCTCGACGTGCGGCACTTCGGCGCCCCTCAGTATGAGTCACCCCTCCCCAAGTCTGACCAGATTTGCGCAAGGGCAGGTGTGAGCTATTTCATAGGGACCTGAAAGAGCATCTTGGCCATGCCACAACCATGCAGCGATGCAGCCCGGCGCGCGCTCGCGAGCAAATGGCCGCACCTCGCAATCCGCCCCTCGCGTGAAAGCCGTACGGCTTGTTGGCGAGCGTGCCGCACGTTACCTTTCCGTTGCGTCTAGCTCGCTTCTTCATGCGGGGCTGCGATGAAGTGTCGGAACTGCGACCACGAGAACGCTGCTGAGGCGAAGTTCTGTGAGCAGTGCGGCGCTCCGTTGGCGCATGTCTGCGCGTTTTGCGGGCACTCCACGTCGTCCGCAGCCAAATTTTGCCCGCAATGTGGCCGCCCGACGCGGCCGATCGCGGATGATCAGCGCTTTGTGTCGCCCCAACAGTACACGCCGCAGCACCTCGCCAACAAAATCCTGACGTCCAGAGCGGAGCTCGAAGGCGAGCGCAAGCAGGTCACGGTCCTGTTCGCCGATACCAAGGGCTCCATGGAGTTGCTCGCCGATCTCGATCCCGAGGATGCGCAGAAACTTCTCGAGCCGGTCCTCGAGCGCATGATCGAGGCGGTGCATCGCTACGAGGGTACTGTCAGCGGCGTGCTGGGCGACGGAATCGTGGCGCTGTTCGGTGCGCCGATTGCTCACGAAGATCACGCCGTGCGTGCCTGCTATGCGGCGGTCAGGATGCAAGAGACCGTTGCGCAGTATGCGGACGATGTTCAGCGCTCCCACGGAATGCCGGTGACGATCCGTGTGGGCCTCAATTCGGGTGATATCGTCGTGCGTGCCATCGGCAACGACTTGCGGATGGACTATTCGGTCATCGGGCAGACCGTGCATTTGGCCTCCCGCATGGAGCAAATGGCCAAGCCGGGTTCCGTCCTGATGACGGCCAACACGCTCCAACTGGTTGAGGGCTACGTCTCGATCAGGTCACTGGGCCCGGTGCCGGTGAAGGGACTTGCCGAGGCCGTACAAATTTACGAGATGACGGGTGCCGGCGCCGCTCGGACCCGCCTCGAGGCTGCGGCGGAACGCGGCTTGACTCGGTTTGTCGCGCGCGATGTCGAGCTGGAGCAGCTCCGCTCTGCGCAACAGCTTACCGGCCAACGTCGCGGCCAGGTGGTGGCGATTGCCGGCGAGCCGGGTGTGGGCAAGTCGCGTCTGGTGCGCGAGTTCCTGCATGCGCAGGATCCGGCGGACTGGTTGGTCCTGGAATCAAAAACCAATTCCTACGGCCAGGCAACGCCCTATCTGCCCGTCATCGAGATGCTGCGGGACTATTTCAAGATCACCGTCCCCGACAGCACGCTGTCGATCCGCGAGAAAGTGACAGGAAGGATTTTGGCTCTGGATGCCTCGTTGCGGGATGCGATCCCGCCCGTCCTGGATCTTCTCGATGCTTTGGACGACCACGATCCATTCCGGTCGCTCGACTTGGTTCAGCGGCAGCAGGCGACGTATCAGGCAGTCGTTCGCATATTGTTGAGCGAGAGCCGCGTGCGGCCGGTCATCGCCGTCTTTGAGGACCTTCACTGGAACGATTCGCTCTCGCTCGGTCTGTTGAACGAGGTCGTCGTAGCCGCACAGGATCATCGCCTGCTCCTCGTCGTGACCTATCGGCCGGAATACAGAGACCAATGGAGAAACCGGCCGAATTATTGCCAACTGCGGCTCGATCCCCTCGCCAGCGAGGGCCTCGAGGAATTCCTCGAGGCCCTGTTGGGCCCCGACGGCACGCTCTCGCCCCTCAAGGCTTTCCTCGTGGAGCGCACCAGCGGAAATCCATTTTTCGCCGAGGAGATCGTGCGAAGGCTGGTCGATACTTCGGTGCTCGAGGGCGCGCGTGGCAGCTATCGGCTCGTCAGGCCGTTCTCGAGCACCGAGGTTCCACCCACGGTGCGGGCGGTTCTCGCCGCGCGCATCGACGCGCTGCCGGCAGCCGCCAAGCACCTGCTGGAGGAGGCGGCTGTGATCGGACACGACGTTCCGTTCGCGCTCCTGCATGCAATCTGTCGAATGGGCGAGGACCAGGTCCGCGGCCTCCTCGACCATCTCCAGACCGCCGAATTCCTTTACCCGACGCAGCTCTTTCCCGACCTGCAATACAGGTTCAGGCACTCGCTCACCCACGACGTCACCTACAGGGCGGTGCTTCAGGAACGTCGCCGCGAGATCCATGCGCGCGTCGTGAATGCCATGGAAAAGCTCTACGCCAATCGACTGGGCGAGCAGCTCGAACGACTGGCTGATCACGCCGAGCGAGGCGGCATCTGGGACAAGTCCCTCGAGTACCTTCAGCGGTCGGGCGCAAAGGCGCACGGGCTTCATGCAAACGCGGACGCGGCGCGCTTTTTCGAGCGCGCCCTGACGATCCTGAAGAAATTGCCGGAAACCGCCGACAATCTCCGACAGGCCGTGGATCTCCGTTTCGAGCTTCGCAACGCGCTGTTGCCCTTGGGCGAGACCGATCGGATCTCGCGCGTTCTGGACGAGCTTGATCCGATCATCGCCTCCCTCGGCGACAAGCCGCGTAGCGCGCGATACGCCGCATTCCGCTGCAATCATCATTTTTTCATCGCCCAACAGCGTCGTGCGATCGAGTTTGGCGAGACCGGGGTTCAGTTTGCGCGGGAGTGCGGCGATCGGATTCTCCTGGGCGAATTGCTCTACCGCCTCGCGCAAAGCTTTTACGCGCTCGGGGAATATCGGCACGCCATCGCGCTGCTCGAGCAAAGTCTCGAATTCACCCCGGATGAGCTGCGTCACGACCGTTACGACTTGAGCGTCATTCCTTCCGTCGTGAGCCGGATGTGGCTGGTGTTTGCCATGATCGAACATGGCGATATCGGCCGCGGCATGAGCAACGCAAAGCGCGCACTCGAAATCGCCGGTGCCGCCGAACACCCGTTGAGCGAGGTGCTGGCCTGGCTTTCGATCGGCAGCGTGCTCCTGCGCAAGGGCGAGCTCGAGGGAGCGGTCAGCGCCCTGGAACGTGGTCTGGACCTGTGCGACAGCTGGTCCTATC
>Ga0126371_10000289_pt1 | contig 40427 bp, 35 predicted proteins | sample PanSoiMetaPlot_4_FD_110145 | JGI IMG/M metagenome (GOLD analysis project Ga0126371, IMG submission 110145) | Tropical forest soil microbial communities from Panama - MetaG Plot_4 | ecosystem: Environmental > Terrestrial > Soil > Tropical forest > Bulk soil | place: Panama | collected 2016-02-17
CCTCCGGAGAATCGCTTCTCCGGCCGACGACCCATTACTGCCGTCTTTGGATATGGCGCCCCTCATTTGAGCGCCAGAGGGACTTCAACCCTCCCGAACAACGCGCTGCTCAGCGCACACTATGAATCGCTGACTTTCAACGAACTCTATACTTCCGCGGAAACCACCTGTCCAAGTGACCCAATGGCCATCTCTTGCTCCGCGAGTTGGCGTCGGTAGCGCACGTGGCGGATTCGGGTCAGTTCGACCAGGGGCTTCCACACCGGATTCACCAAGTCATGCTTGATCAGCAGGTGCCAAAATCGGTTCGAGCGCTTGTAGAGATAGGACATCGCGAGATAGAGCGCAACAGCCTGCCGCTGCTCCGGGCGCCGACGCCAGATTGAAGCCTGCGAAAAGAGACGCTGATAGATCCAAGCGTAGCCGTGTTCGAGTTCCTCCGGCGTCATGTGCTTGGGACGGAAAACTGCGTGACCGGTATCGTAGCGAGTCCAGTCGCGATGCAGGATCCGCCGTTGCGCTTCCATTTGCCGAAATAGCGGAGTCGCCGGATACGGTGTAAGGATGTGGAAGGTGGCACACTCGAGATGATTCTCTTCGATCCACTCGGCGGTACGTGCGAAGACGTCTTTGTGATCGTGGTCGAAGCCGAGTACGAATGATCCATTTACCTGGATGCCATAGTCGTGGAGCATCCGGACTCGTCGCGCGTAATCATGAGTTTTCGGTGTTTTCTTGTTCGAGTCAGACAGGTTTGCGTCCGACAGGGATTCGAAGCCGATGAAGACTCCGGTGCAGCCCGCGAGAGCCATGTTACGAATCAGGCTGGGATCATCAGTAACATCAATGGTCACCGCGGCGCTCCAAATCTTGTTCAACGGTCGGAGAGCGGCGCAGAGAGAATGCAGGTAGCCGCGGCGCGATCCGAGATTATTGTCAATGAAGACCGCGTAGGGCTGATCGTCGGCTTGAAACTCTTGGACCACCTGCTGCGGATCGCGCATGCGGAAAGGCATCCGAAGGCCGTCGGTGGCGAGATAACAAAATCCACAGCGATTGTGGCAGCCACGGGTGGCGATCAGGCTGGTCGTGGTCAGGAAACTGCGGCGAGGCAAGATGGAGCGGCGTGGGGACGGATCGTTGCGATAATTGTTTTCGTAGTTCGCCACGTAGCGAGCTTGCACAGAACCGTTTTCAATATCGCACAAGATGCGCGGCCAAAGCTGCACACCATCTCCCAGGGCCAGTGCATCTGCATGAGGTGCGCATTCATCGGGACAGGACAGGACGTGCAGTCCTCCCAGAATCACCTTCGAGCCTCGAGCACGGTACCAGTCTGCCAGTTCGTAGGCCCGGCGGGCGAATGTCAGGTGCACCGTGATTCCGACGACCTGCGGCATCGGGTCGCACGGAGGCCTTCCATGGACCAGGTTCTCGTCCCAATATTCGACACGCCAAGGGTTCGGGGTTGTCGCGGCGAAGCTGGTGAGGGCGAGCGTCGGCGTGAGGACGTGTTTCCCGAAGCTGGCGTGGGCGTCCTTTGCGTAGAAGGGATTGATCAGAAGAGCGTAGTGACGTTCCGGTTCTCGACGGCCCTCCGCGGGATCGAGAACGGGTGGATGCGACATTTCGGACGGAATCCAGCGTGGGCGAATCCGGGTCTGGAACGGCTCGTCGGATGGAATCATTAATTTACTTTATAATACAAAGTACTTCATGTCAACGAATGAATCCGCATAGCTGCATCGACGATGCCGGCACAGCAGATTCCTCGCTTTGTTCGGAATGACAACCTTTTCTGAATAAAGAAAAGGCTGGAGGAACTTTCCTCCAGCCTTTTCATTTGCGATTAGCTGTTGTTAGTAAGCAGCGACCGATTTCGGCGCTAAGTTTTTCGCCGAGCTTAGGCGACGTCGAAGCGATCGTTGTTCATGACCTTGGTCCAGGCTGCGGCGAAGTCTTTTACGAACTTCCCTTTCGCGTCCGCGGATCCATAGACCTCGGAGAGCGCGCGAAGCTGCGAGTGCGAACCGAAGATCAAGTCCACACGGCTGGCGGTCCACTTGACCTTTTTCGTCTTCCGGTCCCGGCCCTCGTACACCGGGCCAACGCCATTGGATTCGGCAGACGGCTGCCATTCAGTACCCATGTCGAGAAGGTTGATGAAGAAGTCGTTCGTTAGTGTCTCCGGCCGACTGGTGAAGACTCCGTATTTCGACTTCCCAGTATTAACGCCCAGCACGCGCAGGCCGCCGACGAGAACCGTCAGTTCCGGTGCGGTCAGCTTCAGCAATTGCGCTTTGTCGACGAGCATTTCCTCAGGCGACAGGCGCTGCTTGCCGTTGACATAGTTGCGGAATCCATCAGCCCTCGGTTCGAGCGGCTCAAAGGACTCGACATCGGTTTGTTCTTGCGACGCGTCCATACGACCCGGCGTGAAGAGGATCGTCACATCGTGACCGGCAGCCTTGGCAGCTTTCTCGATGGCCGCATCACCACCAAGGACGATCAGGTCCGCGAGCGAAACCTTCTTTCCCTTATCGCCGTTGGACTGTGAAGCATTGAACTCCTTCTGGATCGCTTCGAGCTTGTGCAGCACTTTCGCGAGTTCAGCCGGCTGATTGACATCCCAGTCCTTTTGCGGTGCCAGGCGAATGCGTGCGCCGTTCGCTCCACCGCGCTTATCAGAACCGCGGAAGGTCGATGCCGACGCCCACGCCGTCGAGACCAGTTGAGAAACAGATAGGCCCGACGCAAGAATTTTTGCCTTCAGAGCCGCAGCGTCCTGGGCGCTGATCAGCGGATGATTCACAGCGGGAATCGGGTCTTGCCATGGCAAATGCTCTTTCGGGACGAGAGGGCCGAGATAACGCTGGATGGGGCCCATGTCGCGGTGCGTAAGCTTGAACCACGCCCGGGCAAACGCGTCCGCGAACTGATCCGGATGCTCGTAGAAGCGTCGCGAGATCTTTTCGTACGCCGGATCGAACCGCAACGAGAGGTCCGTGGTCAACATGGTCGGCGCACGATGCTTCGAGGGATCGAACGGATCGGGGACCGTGCCGGCACCTGCGCCATTTTTCGGAGTCCACTGATGCGCGCCAGCTGGGCTCTTCGTCAGCTCCCAATCGTACTGGAACAGGTTCTCGAAGTAGTTGTTGCTCCACTTCGTCGGCGTGGTGGTCCAAATGACTTCCAGGCCACTGCCGGTCGCATCACCAGCGATTCCCGTGCCGAATTTGTTCTTCCAACCAAGACCCTGCTGCTCGATGAGAGCGGCTTCGGGCTCTGCACCCACCAGCGCTGCATCGCCAGCGCCGTGAGTCTTGCCGAAGGTGTGACCGCCGGCTATCAACGCAACCGTCTCTTCATCGTTCATTGCCATGCGGCGGAAGGTTTCGCGAATGTCTTTGGCTGCTGCGACGGGATCCGGCTTGCCGTTCGGGCCTTCTGGATTCACGTAGATCAGACCCATCTGCACCGCGCCCAGCGGGCTCTGAAGATCGCGGTCGCCGCTGTAGCGCTTGTCATCCAGCCACTTGCCTTCTGGGCCCCAGTTGAGCTCTTCCGGCTCCCAGACATCGGCACGCCCGCCGCCAAAACCGAAGGTCTTGAAGCCCATGGACTCGAGGGCGACGTTGCCGGCGAGGATCATCAGGTCAGCCCACGAAATCTTTCGACCATATTTCTGCTTGATCGGCCACAACAGACGGCGAGCCTTGTCGAGGTTCACGTTGTCTGGCCAACTATTGAGCGGCGCGAAACGCTGCTGCCCGGCTCCAGCACCGCCGCGGCCATCGCCGATGCGATACGTGCCTGCGCTGTGCCATGCCATGCGGATGAATAGCCCGCCGTAATGGCCAAAGTCAGCTGGCCACCAATCCTGCGAGTCCGTCATCAAGGCATGAAGGTCTTTTACTACGGCATTCAGGTCGAGGCTCTTGAATTCCTTGGCATAGTCGAACTCCTCGCCCATCGGATCAGACAGCGGGGAGTGCTGGTGGAGAACCTGAAGGTCCAATTGATTCGGCCACCAGTCACGATTCGTGTGTGCCCGAGTTCCACCCGTGAAGGGACACTTGGCTTCGGCTGACACATTCTGTTCCTGCTGGACTAATTCTTTTTCCATGAGTTCATCCTCCTCCAAACAGCCCTGGAAAATTTTGATGAAATACAAACCACGCTCCTGCGAGACCTAGCGGTTCGCGCGGCAGCGCCGGCAGAGTCCGAAGACCTCGACCACGGGCTGCGATAGGTCGAAGCCATCAGGAATCTGACGGGAAATGCGTTTAAAGTCGAAGAAATCACCCTCGATGTCCTGCACTGCCTTGCAGCGAGAACAGACAAGATGGTGATGAGGTTTGAGATTGCCATCCACACGCAGCGTGGACGAATGCGGCGAGACCTCGCGCAGGAGGCCGCGCTCCACGAAGAAACGGAGATTGTTGTAAACGGTAGCCAGCGAAATCGACGGAATACGCTTCTTCACCGCAGCATAGATCTGCTCGGGAGAGTGATGCCCGTGGGAAGCGATGACCGCCTCGTACACTACCTGGCGCTGATGCGTCGCGGCGAAGCCACACTTCCAGGCAAGATCGCGGAATTGCTGGTGAGTAAGCCGCATATCGATCGTCTGGGATGGATAATTATTGAACGATAATTATTATAAAACTCTAGAAATCGCTGTCAACTGCCTGAACGAGAATTTACGTGTCGTAAAATTCTCTTCACTCTTTTGTCATTCCGAAGCGAAGGAGGAATCTGCTTTTTGTCTGCACCATCGACGCTGCCAACAACAGCAGATTCCTCACGACTGCGCCGCTCGGAATGACAAGGGCCTTTTAAGCCATCGTCAGGACTACCCAAAAGCGGGCGCGGCCGCTGATCATCTGGTTGTAAGCTTCGCAGCTTTTTCTAACGGATAGCGCTCAATCAGGTTCGGTAGGGACGTTGCGGGAGAGACTTGGGACACCTGGGGTTGAACAAAGGCGCTCCGGGCTTCGAGTCGCGGTCGGCGCAGAAATATCCCAGACGCTCGAACTGGCACCTGCTCCCCGGAGCGTTGGATAAAGAAGGGGCCTCTCGCAACTACGAAAGTAAAACTAACGGCCTCCGGTGATTTTTCTAAATTAGGGTCCAAGTGGACAGGTTGAAGCCCCGACCTCCGTGCTTTTAGGAGTTAGTCAAGTTTTTGAGCCGCCTGTTCGATTCTCTGTACCGTTTTTTCCTTGCCTACCACTTCCAATGTCTCAAACAGGCCCGGGGCATTTTTTCTTCCGCAGACTGCGACTCGGATCGGTTGGAACATTTGCCCGGCCTTCACACCTAACTCCTGCGCCGCGACTCGCAATGCCTGATCGAGCGGGTCATGCTTGAATTCAACATTCGGCAGCACGACACTCGCTTTCTCGAGAACACGCTTAGCCATCGCCGCGTCGCCTTTCTGTGGAATGAGTTCGGCCGGATCGTAGGGCGGGAGCTGATCGATAAAGAAAAAATCGGCTGCCGTGAGTACTTCGCGTAGCAACTTGATGCGCTCGCGGATGAGCGGGGTGACCTGGAGCATCTTCTGCGGCGTGACGTTCGGATACTGTTCATACACGATCGGCAGCAGGCGCTGGCTTAGATCTTCGACGGCCAAGCCGCGGATGTGCTCCGCGTTCAACCAGATGGCTTTTGGGTCAAACGTCTCTTCCGGTGTCGTCGCGGGTTCTTTGAAGTTCACCACCGCGTTCGCGCGATTAATGCCTTCGAGGGAGAAGATTTCGACCAATTCCTGCTGGCTCATTTGTGTGCGGTCATCTTTTGGGGACCAGCCGAGCAGGCAGAGGAAATTGATGAAGGCTTCCGGTAAGAATCCGGCGTCGCGATAAGTGGTGACGCTGACCACCGGGCCGTGGCGGCGTTTGGAGAGCTTGGTGCCGTCAGGCGCAACGAGTAACGGTAAGTGAGCAAAGTTCGGTGGAGTGTAGCCTGCGGCCTCGAAGATCAGAACGTGCTTGAAGGTGTTGGAGAGATGGTCCTGGCCGCGGATGATGTGGCTGATGCGCAGATCGGCGTCGTCGGCGCAGGAGGCCAAGTGATACGTGGGATGGCCGTCGGAACGCAGCAGCGCGAAATCCTCGACATCCGCACAAGCCTTGACTTGTTTTCCATAGACAGCATCTTCGAAGTGGACAGACAATTTGCTTTCGGCAAATCGGACAGCCGAGGGCGGCTGTCCCCACCTGGTCCCATCACGGGGCACGCGGAACCGGAGCGCGAAGGGCTCACCTGCAGCCGCGCGGCGATTGCTTTCCTCGCGGGAAAGTTCCCGCATTCCCGGATTAAAGAGCCAGGTGCCCTGGGCGCCCGACCTCTCGCCGTCGCCGGTATGGGCAGGCGTAAAGTCCCGATACGCCAATCCCTTTTCAAAAATCGTTTGCGCCATCTGGCGATGCAGTGCGCCGCGATCGGACTGCTTGTATTCCTCGTCCCAGCCGAGGCCGAGCCACTTCAATCCCTCAAAAATGGAATTCACCGAGGCGTCGGTATTTCGCTCTACATCCGTGTCATCCAGGCGAAGAATCATCGTGCCGTTATTGCGGCGGGCGTACAGCCAGTTGAAAATGAAGGTGCGAGCGCTGCCGACATGCAGAAATCCCGTCGGCGAGGGCGCAAAGCGTACGCGGGCTTTACCGGTAGCAGTTGATTCAATTGGGTTGGACATAGGACGGAATTGCGAACTTTCGATGGTACGAGGCGTCAAAACAGACCGTCAAGCGGAGCGACTTGTACAGTTTTCAGTGCAAGCCTTTGATACACAATCAAATCCAAGGTGGGCACTGTACTTAAAACCTGTTGAACTTCGGTATGGCGTTGTGAAAGCATTGGGATACCGTTTCCCCGAAACTGAGCCGTCAGGCTTGGCCCGAGGTGTCTTCCGAAGGCCCTATGAACAGTGTGGTCATCACGACGGCGCTCATTCCCGGATTTGTATCCGTCCTGTTGTTCCTCGTCTTTACTTATCTGCACGAGCAGAGCCGCCAGCCCTATTTCCGCGCCTGGCAACTGGCTTGGGCGGCCTATTCACTGCATTACGTTCTTGACACGTTTCCCTCCTCCTCTGTCGCCTTTTTTGTCAGCCAGCTCTTTCTTGTTGCGATGGCGCTGTGCATCTTCGTTTCGACGCGCCTGATGCGTGGGCCTTCTCACTTTCGTTGGTATGACGCTGCCGTAGGATCCGGAGGCGTCATCCTCGCGCTGCTCACTTTGCGCGGACACATCGTCAACGGCGTATTTCGGCCGGATGTACAACCCGCCATCCAGTTGGGAATTGGACTTGCGGCTATCCTGCTCTACTCCTCGGCGGTGTTCTATGTGAACGGCCATAAGCGAGGCTCGCTTGCGTTCCAGGTTCTCGCCTTTGCGCTTGCCCTCTGGGGAGTGCTGATGGGAGTTGGGCAAATCCAGAATCCCTGGATGGAGATGTTCGGCAACGCCAGCCGCCTCTTTGGTCCCGTGCCCCAGATGCTTCTCGGCATCGCGATGGTGATGGTGCTGTTCGAGAATCAGCGCAATGCGGTGCAGGAAAATACACTGGCGTTGTCTACGTTGGGGGTCGATCCGCGGAGGCTGCTGTTTGCGGAAGACTTGATTCCGAGCATGTCGGGAGCGCTTGAGCGGTTGCGGACGGCGCTACCTATCGATTGCGCGGCCATCATCATTAACGAGCGCTGGCGCGGGCTGCTGCCTTCGGTACAGCAGAACTTTCCCGACGGTTTTCTTGAGGCGCTCGAACGTACCGGAGCTGGCGACTACATCAGTGAACTGGCTTACCGAAACAGCGGAATTTTTACGATTCATGACCTCGCCGATGTCAGTGAGCCCTTGCCAGTAGGAAGTAAGGGCACCTTTACCGAATTCAAACGCATTGTCACCGAAGCGGGCGTGAAGCACCTGACCGCGGTGAATCTGCAGACCCGCGAACACAATTTTGGAGTCATCCTGTTTCCGCACGCCGAACGCAGGGCATTTGGCTCCTCTGGTCCCCGCTTGATGGTCGGCCTGGCGTTGCAGTTGGGGCTGACGCTCGAGAATTACGTCATCACGCATGACGCACATCGGCGGACGAAAGAGTACGAGCTTCTCACCGAAATCGGAAAGGCCATCAGCTCCCGTCTCGACCAGGACGAGATTCTACGCACGATTCAGATCGAGCTCGGACAGATTTTCGACACCGGCCACTTCTACATTGCATTCGAAGAGAACGATGAAATCCGCTTCGAGCTCGAGGTACGCGACAATCGCGTGCTGCCGAAGCGTACGCGCGAATTGCGAAATGCTTTTACCGAGTACGTGATTCGTACCGGAGAACCACTGCTGATTCGGTCAGATCTCGAAACGACGCGTCAGCGTCTGGGAATCACGCATGTTCCAAAACGTCCGGCGAAGTGCCTCATTGCCGCACCGATTTTTCTTGGCAACAAGGCGTCAGGAATCATGGTCGCGATGAACCCCGAGCGAGAGTTCGTATTCGAACAGCGCGACCTGGACGTTCTGGTCACGGCTGCCGGACAAGTCTCAGTGGCCGTTGAGAATGCGCGCTTGTTTGCCGAAGAGCAGCGCCGTTCGCGGCAACTGGCATTTCTGAACAACATTTCGCGCACGGCTATCTCGAGCGACGATCCCGTTCACATGCTGGGCCAGATCGCGGGCGAGATCCAGAAAAACTTCAGCTTCGATCACATCGGCATCGGATTGCTCGATTACGGCACGAAAGAAGTCGAGATCAAGGCGGAGGCTGGCGCAACTGCCCACGCTACTGGGAAGAAAATTCCATTGGGCGCCGGCATCCTGGGCCGTGTTGCGCGTACCGGCGAACGCGCGCTCGTTCAAAATGCGCTGCCGGGCAATCTCACCGGAATTCTTCCCGATTCGCGCGCCGTGTTATGCATCCCGATCACGTATGGAGAATCGCTCCTCGGGGTTCTCAACGTCGAGAACCGCAACGAGAACGCCTTCTCACCGCAGGACGTTTTGATTTTGAATACTTTGGCGGACCTTCTGTCGACGGCCTTGCACAATGCATTCGTGTTCCAGAAGTTGCAGCAGCAGTCCATTACCGATGGCCTGACTGGGATCAAGACTCGGCGCTTCTTCTGGGAGGCTCTGTCAGCAGAGTGGAAGCGCGCATCCCGCTCCGGTCGGCCATTCTCGGTCGTACTGATCGACCTCGACAAATTCAAAGAAGTCAACGATACCATGGGGCACTTCGAGGGCGACCTGGTGCTGGCGCGCGTCGGTCGCCTGCTGGAACAGAAGTCACGGCAGTCGAACGTGGTTGCACGCTACGGAGGCGACGAGTTCATCGTGCTGATGCCAGAGACCGGGGCAGAGCAAGCCCAGGTCCTGGCCGAACGCCTGAGGCAATGGCTGGCAACCGACCCCATGCTGAGTGAACACCACATCACGGGCAGCTTTGGAGTCGCCAGTTTTCCGATTCATGGCTTCTCGATCGAAGACATCATCCGCGTGGCGGATGCTGGAATGTATGTTTCCAAACGTTCCGGCGGAAACCTGGTTTCGACCGCGCAGGAATTCGTTGAAGGACAGGATTTCGCTCGCCAGCGCCAGCAGATCTCTGCCTACATCGAGGGTTTCTTGCAGCGTGAACGAACCGGTCCCGAACAGGTTGAAGAGCTGACGTCCACGCTTTACAAGCTCTGCGGCGGCGAGCAGGAGTGTAAGGTCCCTCTACTTAAGGAAGCCATCGAATCGCTCAGTCGAGCGGCGGAGTCGCGCGAACTACAGACTGCCGGTCACGGTGATTTGGTAGCACGTTACAGCGAGGTCATGGCACGTGCGCTGGGACTTTCACCGGAAGAAACCGCAGACCTGGTCTATGCCGCCCGTGTGCACGACGTGGGAAAGCTGTTTGTTGCCGAACGGATCTTGAATAAATCCGGGCCGCTTAACGACGAAGAATTTTTTCAAATCAGGATGCATGCGCACGTCGGAGCGGAGATCGTAGACAGCATTCCGCATTCGGATATGATGCGCGAAGCGATTGAACATCATCACCAGCGATTCGATGGATCCGGATATCCTGATGGTTGGAGCGGCGAGCAGATTCCCCTGTGGGCAAGAATTATTGGCCTAGCGGACGCTTACGCCAACATGGTGACGGAACAATCGTTCTCGGCTGCACGCACCCCGGATCAGGCGCTCGACGAACTGACCAAGATGAGCGGCACGCGTTTTGACGGCATGCTGGTTCGCCTCTTGATGCGCGGTCTCAAAACGGAACGAACATCCTCAAGCTCCGGCGTTTAATTCCGTTCGGTTAACCCCAACGTGATTTGTGGTTGGAAGACGGCTTTCCTGGTCTGCTGACCGCCGCGCTGCGGATTCCCCGGCTGCGAATGGATCGTTGATGATACCACGGGCAGAAAACAGATTGTTTCTTTTCCCGACCGCGCGGAGAATCCATCCTCATGAAGACGGAAACGATTCACGTCAATGACTTCGGCATGTTCGTCGAAACCGATGGATCGGGAGAACCGCTGCTTCTTCTGCATGGTGGTGGCGGTTGTCACGAGGATTGGCAGTATGCCGGCCGTGAAGAATTTATTCGTGAGTACAAACTGATCGTTCCGGATGCGCGAGGCCATGGCCGTTCCACCAATCCCGCACGAACGATTACACATCGGCAGTGCGCGATCGACATGCTCGCGATACTCGACCACCTCGACATCGAGCGTTGCAAAGCAATTGGCATCAGTATGGGAGGAAACATCCTGCTGCACATGGCCACGATGCAGCCAGAGCGCATTGAGACCATGGCGGTCGTCAGCGCGACGATGTATTTTCCCGAGCAGGCACGGGCCATCATGCGCCAGGTTCGTGTGGAAGACCAGCCAGCGGGCGAATGGGAAGCAATGCGCAAGCGCCATAAGCTCGGCGACGATCAGATCAAGGCACTTTGGGAATGGCAGCGAGGAATGAAAGACAGCTATGACGACATGAACTTCACACCGCCGGTGTTAGGCAAGATCCAGGCGCGAACGCTGATCGTTTACGGAGATCGCGATTTTCTATACCCGGTGGAGATGGCGGTGGAAATGTATCGGGCCATCCCGCGCGCGGCGCTCTGGCTGGTACCAAATGGTGGGCATGGCCCGGTGTTCCTCGACAATGCACCGCAATTTGCGAAAACCTCACTCGCGTTCTTGCGTCTGAAGAACATTGCCAGGGACGGCGCATCGTGAACTATCCCGGCAAGCGCCGGTTGCGATAGCCTAGTCAGCTATGTCGATCCCTCTATCGCTCTCTGGCAAAGTTGCTCTGATTTCCGGTGGCTCGCGCGGCATCGGCGCGGCCACTGTCCGAATGTTCACCTCTGCCGGGGCCAAAGTCGCGTTCAGTTATCGAAGTGCCCGCGCTGCTGCGGAGTCACTGGCGAAAGAATGCGGAGCTGACGTCTGCTACCCCATCGCCAGCGATCTGAACAATCCTGAATCCGCCCGATCGCTGGTCGCCCAAGCGGTTCAACGCTTTGGGCGAATAGACACTCTCGTGGCGAATCACGGAGTGTGGCCGGTACGAGACGTTCCCATCGACCGCATGTCGGACGAACAGTGGCGTTCCACGCTCTCGATCAACCTCGACGGTGTTTTCGGCCTAGTCAAGCATGTGGTGGCTCAAATGAAATTGCAGCCGCGAACGAGCTGCCCCGCGGGGCACATCGTATTGATAAGCTCCACCAGCGGACAGCGGGGCGAAGCCTTTCATTGCGATTACTCGGCCACCAAGGGAGCGCTCATCAGTATGGTGAAAGGACTTTCGACAGAATTGGCGTCGAGCGGCATTTACGTGAACTGCGTGGCGCCAGGGTGGGTTGATACCGATATGAGCGCCGAGGCACTTCTAGACCCGAAAAGCGGCGAAGAAATTCTCCGCACCATTCCGTTGGGACGCGTCGGCAAACCCGAGGAGATAGCAGCGCCAGTGCTGTTTTTATGCACACCTTACGCCAGCTTCATTACCGGTGAGATCTTGAATGTAAATGGAGGCGCTGTCCTGGCGGGCTAGTGCTGGTTTCCGGCTCAAAAATCACCCCCGCCGAGTTTGCGAGGCGACGGTTTCCTGCATCCAAGCAGGGAGAGGAGCCTTTATCACTGCTGCTGCAGGCGGAAAGTCCACAGGAAACGCTACAATTCTGGTTGCAGGCAACCCCCTTAAGAGGAAATGACTAAGATCTCGTTGTTGATGGTGCTTGTGTGTTTGACCGGAGCGCACGCTGTGGGACAGGCCCCGGGTGCAGCCACGCCACCGACGCCTCAAAATGCAACGACGAATCCTTCCTCAAACGCTCCTATCACAGTCGACAAAGATGCTCTGCAAAACGCCAATAAGGCGAAGGCCATCATCGAGCAGGGAATTCAAGCGCTCGGCGGTCAAACGTATCTGACCATGAAAGACCGCGAGCAACAGGGCCGGACCTATGGCTTTCATGCCGGACGTCCTTCCGGTGGAGGCGGTCCCTTCTGGAGCTTTACCGAGTTTCCCGACAAGGAACGCGTCGAATTCACGAAGGAGCGCGACATCGCAGAGATTTTCGTTGGCGAGAAAGGATACGAGGTCACATATAAGGGACCTCATCCGATCGAACAGAAGGATTTGGATGACTACCTGCGGCGCCGCCACTATTCGCTCGATACAGTACTGCGGACCTGGGTAAACGATCCGGCGGTGATACTCCTCTTTGACGGAAATGCGATTGCGGCGCAGCATTCAGCGCTGCAGGTGACGCTCATCAACGCGAAAAATGAGAGTGTGATGCTTTACTTCGACCAGGACAGTCACTTGCCCGTCAAGAAGTCTTTCGAGTGGCGCGATCCGGTCGATAAACAGAAAAACCTCGAGGAAGAGGTTTACGAAAACTACAAGCCGGTTTCTGGAATCATGGCGCCCTACAATCTCACCCGTTATTTCAACGGCGACATGTCGAACCAGCGTTTTTTGAACTCTGTGACGATTAACCAGGGCCTCGACCCAGCCATGTTCGATCCCAACTCGGGTTATAATCCCAACAAACCGATAAAAGGGAAACGATAGCTCCGATATCGAGCCCAGTCTCCGTGTAAGTTATTATCGCTTAACAACTTAGATTGCAATGATCTTGGCCGGCGGGCGTTGCCATTCAGGTCACTAGCCTGCTACGAACTGTGGCTTTTCTACCACAGTCAGTTTTCCAGACCTCGTTATAGGCTAGTTGGCAACTTTCCGGTTTCAGCTAATTGGCGTCTGAGCAGACAATTCGCACTGCTGTCGAGTGCAGTGGTATCGGCTTGCACAGTGGTGCCCCTGTGTCGATGTGCATCGTTCCCGCTCCGTCCGGAACGGGCATCGTTTTCCGCCGTATCGATCTTGATGGATTCGAAGTAGAAGCCGTCAGCCGCAACGTGGCCCGTGTGAGCTACGCCACCAGTTTGATGAAAAAAGGCGTGCTCATCTCGACCACAGAGCACGTGCTTTCGGCGTTTATCGGCATGGGCATTGATAATGCCATCGTCGAACTGGACAACCTCGAACTCCCCATCCTGGACGGCAGCGCACAGCCCTTTGTCGAGATGATCCGCAAGGTCGGCATCCGCAAACAGCGGCGCGCGCGCAAATATCTACGAATCCGTCGCGAAGTGGAAATGCGGGAGGGAAACAAGTTCATCGCCGTTTATCCCTCGAACTCGTATACGGTTTCCTACTCGATCAACTTCCCCCACCCTCTGATTGGAAAAGAAACCTTCGAAGTGGAGCTCGCCAACGGCAGCTACCGGAAGCACATTGCCGCCGCGCGGACCTTTGGATCTCGCCAAGACGAGCAAGCGATGCGCAATATGGGTCTGATTCGCGGCGCTTCGAGCGAAAACTGCATTGTGCTGACTCGCGATGGGATTGAAAACGGACCACTGCGCTTTCGCGACGAATTCGTTCGCCACAAGATTCTCGACTTAGTTGGAGATCTTGCTCTGTTCGGCAAGCAGGTGCTCGGGCGCGTAGTGGCTGACCGGGCCGGTCATGCGATGCACACTGCGCTGGTCTCTCGCATTCTGCGCGACAAGACGTTGTGGGAAGAAGTCACCCTGCCGCAGGAAGAGAACGAACCGGCTCATTCCCAGTCGGCCCGAGCGACGGCTGGATCTTCAGTCTGACCCTGCTTAGTCGGCAGGTTCGCAGGCCTCTTCGGGAGTATCAACGGTTTCGAGCGATTGCTGGCGCAGTAGTCTCTCAAGCTCAGCCCGGGTCTGGTCAATCATCGCCGCCGCAAACTTTCGCGCTGAATCCTGACGCTCCTTGGATAAATCCTTCACCCGCATGTTGAGTAGCGGAACATCTTCTTCAAACCAGCGCAGAGTTCGCTGAACTTTGGCAATGCGTAATTCGTTCGTCAGCATTCCGTTTCTCCCAATCCTCTGAGCTTGCCATGGCCGGAGTTCTGCGCAAGTCTCAAATGAGATTCCCTGCCGAACGTGTCACGCTCCCGTAGAGAACGCGGCTTTTGCTGGCCATGATGTAGACGTAATAGGTACGTGGCTTTGCCATAGGTACTCCTCTAACATTATTTGTCATTCCGAAGCGGAATCTGCCGTTGGCCTGCAGCTGATCCGCCGCCAGCAGACAGCAGATTCCTCAACGGCTAAACGCCGTTTCGGAATGACAAATTGTAGTGCGTCGCGAATCAGTGGCTGGCCGGATGTCACCGAAGGCGAGAACTATTGGACTGCGTCAGATCCAGTGGCCGCCAAGAGTTCCATGGAGCCGGGAAACTCTGCTTCCATGCGATGGTCGAGCCACTGCTCCAACTCGTCTTTTGTGCTCCGCGGAACATTTTGAAAGCGGAAACCGGCGATCCCTTTGAAGTCAGTCCACGCAACTTCGGCTTCGACTTCGAACTGAAGGTTGCTGCCCGGCAGAGAGAATTTCAAATAAGGAGTCGCCCCTTTCGGCAGGGCCTCCCGCAATCTCAACGCAATGCCGCCCTCGCTGATGTTCGTGCTGGTCGCAGGAATCGTCTTGCTATCGAGAATGACTTTTACATCCATCTTGATGGGCTGCCGGAAGTAGCGCCGCCGTTCTTTGAGCATGAAGTTCAACGCGGCATGAAAACAACGTGATGCATTCAAGGTACTGATCGGTTTCTGCAGAACGAAATTCGCGCCCATACCAAACGCTTCTTGCGTGGTCGTACGCTTGCCATTGAGGACGGCAAAAGCCACCGAACACTTGTTGCTGGGGGTGTTTCGCAGACCTTGCAGCAAAGCCAGTCCGCCGGTCAGATCGTCACAATCCACAATAACGGCGTCGAACTTGCTGGAGATCAGAATGTCGGAGCCTGCCCGCGCGTCGTGGCAGACTTCCACGGCAATCGACAACTTTTCAAGCGTTGGCCGGACCACACGCACCAATTCAGGATCTTGGCTCAACAGCAGAGACTCCAAGGTCATATTGAGATTCTAGGAGCAGTATGGAAATCTGCGATAGTGACCAAGGTGATGGACCCTCAGTCGAAGCCTGATTTATGTTCAAATTGTTGATAGGGAGAGGAGATACGGCCGCCATCTCTTTTCCAAACGACAACCAAGTGCCGCAGCGAACGACAAATGTCGTCTACCTTTCCTTGGGATCCAACATCGGCGACCGGAGCGCTCACCTGCGTGAAGCCATTGCGCGACTACAAACGACCGGAAAGATCGCGGCGATGTCTTCGTTTTACGAGACCGAACCAGTGGAGTTCACGCAACAGGCATTGTTTTTGAACTGCGCGTCACGTCTGGAAACTGGGTTCGCGCCCGAGGAACTGATGTCTCGCCTTCTAGAAATTGAGCGGGAGTTAGGACGTGAGCGCGTCCGAAAGAAAGGGCCCCGCACAATCGATATCGACATTTTGTTGTTTGAAGACTTGGTGCTGAATTCTCCCGAACTCACCATCCCTCATCCGGCGATGGCCGAGCGGCGATTTGTCCTCGAGCCATTAGCCGAAATTGCCCCAGGCGTGGTGCATCCGGTTTTCAAGAAGACAATCAGTGAATTGCTCGCCGAATTGCCAGCTGAGCAAAACGTGTGGAAATTCTGAAAAAGTTATCCGTTGAGCAGATTGCCGCCAACCTGAGAAGTAGCAGTGAGGATTCACGCGCACGAACGTAATCGATTTTTCGGCGCGTAGCTACCTCATTCGTGCGAGTGATGTTCTCTGCGAACCCTGCTAGACCCCGGCGTTTCTCTGTGGTTAGGTTCTTTTTCACCGCCGAGTGCGCTGAGAAGAGCCGCCGAGATCGCCCAGCAACCCTTCAAAGAAGCAGTCCTAGCTACGGCAGAATAATCCGGCTTCCTGCCTCCTGCGGAGTGAGCACGGCGGATTCTTTCTCAGGAAACTGCGCAAACAGGAACTCGACGAACGCTCGCGACTTCGGTCGCCCCGACGTGCGTCCATGGGCCAAGCGCACCAGAAACACTAACGCCTTGAGCACCTCGGAATCTCGCAGGGTGGAGTAGCCGACATGCTTTTGCTCGGCCTCGCGGTACTCCTGAATCATGTTTTCCACTTCGGCAGACGCTCGTCGTTGCGATTCGCTGGTCAGCGGTGGTTCATAATGCAAGCCGGAGTTGATGCGGCGTTCATAACTTGTCGCGAGGCTCGTCAGCGATGCGATCAGGTGCTGGTCGTTCAAGCTACGATCCGTTCGGGCGGCCTTCGCCAAGGCATAAGACAACCCCATCAGGAGGTGCTCTTTCTCGTACATGAATTGATCGGAGACCTCGATCTGCAAGAACAATCCTGCGGGATCGATCTCCTCAGGCGAGCGTGGTTTCTCGTGCTCGCGTGCCTGCTGTAGGTACGGGCAATCGCTCGGACAGTCGAGCGTCACCTCGCGCTGTTCGCCGCAACATTGCGGGCAGATCCGCCCGTGGACTGCCGGACAGAAGCGCTTTTCCTTTCGGACTTCACAAATGACGCAGCTCAAGCGGAACCTCAGCTTTCATTATGGCATTTAAAGTAGTTTCTAATTCCTGTCATTCCGACCTGAGCGAAGTCGCAGGGGAATCCGCTGTCACCTGGGCAACGCTGAGACTGCCGCAATAAAAGCAGATTTCTCGCGGCGAAGGACCCGCCGCTTGGGAATGACAAATTTCTTGAAGGCAGGAACCTATCTTACAATCCACAGTGCCTTTACCACGCTGATACGCATAACAGGCTCACTCCGGCACTCGGGATCATGAAAAGGCCTGTAAATATGCACCTCTCAGCGCGTAGAGATTAGAAAAAGCCCGTAAAATAAGTGTTTTTCCACAGGCTCACGGGTATAAGATAAGCCCGCTTGGTATTAAACCGATTTTTCTGAGGAGGTAGTATGGCTGCTGGTTTGACCAAAACACAGCTCATTCGGCTGCTGGCCGAAAAAACTGAGCTCCCCAACAAGACGGCGGCGGCGTTCCTGGAACACCTCGCCGACACCGCGATCAAAGAGACAAAGAAGAACGGAATCTTCGTCGTGCCTGGATTGGGCCGTCTGGTAAAAGCGCACCGCAAGGCACGCACCGGACGCAATCCGCAGACCGGCGAACCCATCCAGATCAAGGCCAAGACCGTCGTGAAGTTCCGCGTCGCCAAGGCCGCGAAGGACGCGATCGCCCCCAAGAAGTAATTTTGGATTCTGTTTACAATCGAAGGCCGGCTGCGTGCCGGCCTTTGATTTTTGTGTAAAAGCAAGGTTTCAAGGTTTCAAGATTGCTCCGAAGTCCTTCCGAACTTCGCACTTTGAAACGTTGAAACCTCTGAAATCTTGGTTCTATGCTCAACTGGCTCGTCATCGGAATTGGCGACATTACCACACGCCGCGTCATTCCTGGAATTCAGGCAGAGTCCCGGAGCCGCTTATGCGGGATCGTGACCCGCGATCCGGCAAAGGCGGCTCAGTTCGGCGCGCGCGTCTGGCCGAATCTCGATGAAGCACTTGTCGATTCCGCGATTCACGCGGTCTATGTCGCCACCCCGGTCTTTCTTCATGCGCCGCAAACAATCCAGTCTCTGCGCGCCGGCAAGCATGTGCTTTGCGAAAAACCGATGGCCATGAACGAGGCTGAGGCGCGCACGATGGTTCGAGCGGCGGAAGAAACCGGTAAGACTCTTGGCGTTGCCTACTATCGCCGCGGTTACCCCAAGGTGCAGCGAGCGAAGCAACTCATTGAGCAGGGCGCGATCGGGAGACCGGTGGTAGCAGAGCTGACCAATCACATGTGGTTCGATGGAACCGGTAGCCGGAGCTGGCTGGTCGAACCGGCAAAGGCTGGAGGCGGACCGTTGTTCGACATCGCCTCCCACCGGATCGACGTCCTCAACTATCTATTCGGCCGGCCGATGCGAGTTAACGGACAGCTCTCGAATGTGGTGCACCGCTACGCCGTTGAAGACAACGCAACGGTCATGATCGAGTATGAAAGCGGTGTTCGCGGCGTGGTCGAGGTCCGCTGGCATTCCAAAGTCAACCGCGACGAATGCCGCATCCGTGGTACCGACGGAGAGATTGAAATGTCCCCGCTGAACGGCCCCGACCTGATCTACCCTGGAGGCCGCGAGAATCTCCCCGCGCACGCGAACCTGCACTACCCGATGATCGAGAACTTCGTGGATGCAGTCGTTGCGGGTAAACCGCTGCTCGCAAGCGGAGAGTCGTCATTCCTGACAGACTGGGTGACGGAGCAGGCAAGGAAGTAGGGCCGAATAATTCCCTGTGATCCTCGTGCCCTCTGTGGGGAATCGTAAATGGAAGTCTGCTCACTTCCCATACTCGTTCTTCACCACATCGCCGCCCTTCATCACAAATTTCACTCGTTCGAGAATCGTCACATCTTTCAGCGGATCGCCGTCTACCGCAATAATATCGGCCCAAGCACCGGGTTCCAGGGTTCCGACCTTTCCATTCCAACCGAGTAGATCGGCAGCATTCACCGTTGCTGCTTGAATCGCCTGCAGCGGGGTGAGCCCGAGCCTCACCATCACCGCAAACTCGTGAGCATTCAATCCATGCGGATACACGGCCGCATCCGTGCCAAACGCCACTTTTACCCCGTTGGCGAAAGCATGAGCGACATTCTTCCGCGCTGCAGGAATGACTTCTTTGGCCTTGGCCAGCAATGGCGGCGGCAAGTGGGTGACACTAGCGTGGTCGATCATCCAATCGCCGAGATACAGGGTCGGTACCAGGTATGCGCCGTGCTCCTTCATGGTTGCGATAGCAGCATCGTCGATATACGAGCCATGCTCGATCGAATCAACACCGGCTTCCGCCGCCCAGCGAATACCCTCCGCACCGTGTGCATGCGCTGCGACCTTGCGTCCAAGGCGGTGCGCATCGGTGACGATCGCCTTCATCTCTTCAAGCGTGTACTGCGAGTGCTGCGGATTATCACCCAGAGACAACACTCCACCGGTCGCACAGACTTTGATCAGGTCTGAACCATACTTGATGTTCTCGCGCACTTTATGCTGAACTGCTGCGACCCCGTCGGCGACGCCACCCTCAGTGGCGTGGTATTCGAATGGCAGCATGTTGTTATCACAGTGTCCGCCCGTGATGCCCAGCGCCGGACCACTCACCAGCATGCGTGGTCCCGGGACGTCTCCTGCGTTGATAGCATCGCGTAGAGCCACATCGCTGAACTGCGACGCCCCAACGTTCCGGACTGTGGTAAAGCCGGCCAGGAGAGTAACCCGGGCATTCTTTGCTCCCGTCAGAGTTTCGCGTGGCACAGAAATGGCTAATGTTTCATATCCAAACTTGGGATCAAAGGTCAGATGCGTGTGGGCGTCAATCAATCCGGGCAAGATTGTCGCGTTGGGCAACTCAATCCGCACTGCATCGGCGGGAATCTTTGCTTCAGCAGCAGCCCCGCTGCTAACGATCTTTCCCTCCTCAATCACGAGCACTTGATCGGACAGCGTCTTTCCCGACTTCGCGTCAAGCACGTGACCCGCGTGAACAGCTACATGATGGGGCGTCTGGGCGAATCCAAGGCTCGCCAGACACAGCACCGTAGTAATCAATGCACGATGAGTTCTCCTCATGCCTCTTTTCTCTCTCGATCAAGTTCAACTGAATCAGCGCGAGCGCGCACGCCGGCCGTCCAGACCCCAGAACCGCCCGGCGTCAGCGGCGTAAAGAACCACCAATAGCAGAAACAGCGGAATGTGGTCGAGCTCCGCCCCGAAATAGCGCCACACCGGCACCCCGTGGCCTGGCTCCCACCACGTGCAGAGGATCATGTTGACCAGAAACAGCCCCCCTAGAACACACGCGGGACGCACGCACAATCCCAACAGGAGCGAAAGGCCTACCACCAACTCGATGACACCTACGAGGTAGCCGAAAAAGACGGCGTGCGGCTGAACCACTCCCAACAGGAATGGGCGATAGAAGCTGGCGGCGCTATTCGCGATGTAGTCCTGCAGGTAGGTCTGGAAGCCACCGTGCGCAAATGCTGCCCCGGCGAGCTTATATTCGCCAAACAGCAAAAAAAATACGGACGTGGCAACACGCACTCCAGCGAGCGTCGGGGCCAGAGCGGAGGATTCGAACAGTGCAGATTGTTGGGCCAAGAAGATGTGGGCTAGCCCCCGGGCCCGTCATTGGTCATGTACTGCTCCAGCGATTCGAGTTCGTGGCTTAGCTCGCCTACGCGCCACTCCAGCAGATTCCGGATCGACAGGATTCCCAGCAACTTGCCGCTGTCATCAGACACAGGCAAATGCCGGAAGTGCCGCTCGACCATGATGCTGAGCGCCTCGCCCGCTCCCGTGCTCCGTGTGGCCATTTCCACCGGCGTGGTCATCATGCCACGGATCGAGGTGGTGTGCGGATCCATCCGGCTCAGTGACATTTTTCGCAGCACATCGCGCTCGGTAAAGATTCCGGCGACGCGGTACTCGTCATCCACCACCGCGACGGCACCTACGTGATAGTCGAGCATTTTGTGAATTGCATCGGCGACAGTGGCGTCGAGCCCTACCGCCGCGATTTCGCGGTCACAAAGTTCCAGTACGCTCATCGAAACCTCCTCCGGCTTCGAGGGGAAGCCAGCGCGTAGGAAACTGATTTGACGCATTATGCCCGCGAAGAAGCGCTTGTCAAGAAGAATCAGTCCGAAACTGGTCGAAAAAACTATTCGGGCGATCTCTGTGTCCCCTGTGCCCTCTGTGGTGAAGTCTATTTCCCGCGAAATACCTGGCCGTCTTTCATCACGAACTGAACATTCTCGAGGATTTTGATGTCCCGCAAGGGATCGCCACGTACTGCGATCACGTCAGCAAGTGCTCCCGGCGCCACCGCGCCGATCTTGCCCTCCTGATCGAGCATGACCGCCGCTCGCGAGGTCGCACTCTGGATGGCGTCCATCGGCGGCATGCCAAACTCCACCATGTGAAGGAACTCCTGCGCGATCGGCTCCGTCCAGGAAATGCCGCCCATGTCGGTGCCGAAGACGATTTTCACGCCCGATTTCAGAGCCTTCTTGAACGAAACCTCGTGTACGGAAGCGCGTAGCCGGTCGCGTTGTCCGTCAGGAGTGTCCTCCGGACCCCAATCGGTGTAGTAGACGCTCAGCGTAGGCACATACCAGGTGCCTTGCTTCAGCATCTGGGAGATCGCCGCGTCATCGAGGTCCAGGCCATGCTCGATAGAATCGCATCCGCCATCGAGCGCCCGGTGCAGCCCGATGCCGCTGTATGCATGGCAAGCGACCTTCTTGCCCCAACCGTGAGTCTCGTCGACAATCGCGCGCAGCTCTTCGACCGTCAACGTCGGTTGCGAGACCAGTTCGCCATTCTTGCCCACCCAGGAACGGTGCGTCATGTAAACCTTAATCCAGTCCGCCCCATGATCCAGCTGTTCCCGCGCCGCCTTGCGGGTTTCGACCGGGCCGTCGGCGATCTGCGCTCCCTTGGGCATTTCAAGTTCGGGCGCATAGCCCTCCAACGGATAACCTCCGGTGGTTGAAATCGCCCGCGTCGCAACAAATAACCTCGGCCCAGGAATGTATCCGCCATTGATCGCCTGCTTGATGCCGACATCGCCGTAACCGGCACCCTCAGTCTCGACATCGCGCAGCGTCGTGAATCCTTGTTCGAGCGCGCGGCGTGCAGCGACCGTCGCACGCGCTGCCCTCAATGACAGTGGTGCGTTCAGAATGTTGGCATCGTAGCCGCCTTTGGCGGGATCTTCGCCTTGCAGGAAAATGTGCGTGTGCGAGTCGATCAGCCCGGGTAGGACAGTCTCATCCGAAAGATCGATGATGGTCGCATCGGCAGGGACTTTCGCCGCTGCGGCATCCGAGACGCTCTCGATCTTGTTCCCGCGAATGGTAATAATCTGGTCACGGCGAGGTTTGTCAGATTTTCCGTCGATCAGCACGCCCGCGCGAATCACAGTGACTTTGGGGGCGTGCGTCGCAGCCGGCTCCTGCGCTGCCGCGACGCTCACTAGCATCAAGAAAACTGCGTAGTTCCGAATCTTCAAATCCGCCTCCTGAAACAACCAAATCCTGTTCGTTGTTTCTCTACGGATGACTTGGCGCGAAGGATTTTATACCCTGGGCAGAGCCCGAGGAACCGCAACGAGTCTCTGAAGGAGAGAGGGTATGCAGTTACGTCTTGCTGACAGCCACGATGCCAAAGCCATCACCGAAGTGATCAATGCTGCCTTTAAGAAGGCGGAGTCGTTCTTTATTGACCGCGACCGCATCGACATGAAATCCGTCCGAACATTGATGGAGAAAGGAAAGTTCCTCATCACCGAAGACAACGGCGCTGCCACGGGATGTGTTTACGTGGAGCTGAGAGGCCAGCGGGCGTACTTGGGACTACTCTCGGTAGATCCAAGGCTGCAGCAGGTGGGTATCGGTTCCGCGCTCATGAAAGCCTCCGAGGATTATTGCGCGCAGGCTGGCTGCCGATTCATGGATCTGCGAATCGTCAATCTGCGGACGGAGAATCATGCCTTCTACAGCCGGCGCGGATACGTGGAGACCGGAACCGAGCCCTTCCCTTCTGAATTGACTCCCAGGCTGGCCTGCCACTTCGTCAATATGACGAAGCCACTTGTTTGATATACATCACGGCAAGACTGCGTCGGCCTCGATCTCGACGAGAATCTCGGGCGAGATCAACGCTGCGACCTGCACCATCGAAGTCGCTGGACGAATGTCGCGGAAGACTTCCCCATGAGCTTTCCCCACCTTCTCCCATTCGGCAATGTTGACGACGTAGGTTCGCGTGCGCACGACATCCTTCATGCTCGCCCCAGCTTTCTTCAGAGCGCTTTCGATGTTCTTCAAGGTCTGCACGGTCTGGGCGTACACCTCGCCAATGCCGACGATCTTTCCATCCGGCCCAGTAGCCGTCGTGCCCGAAACATGCACGTACGAGCCAATCTTGACTGCACGAGAGTAACCCACGATTGACTCCCACTGTGTTCCGCTAGCGATGTTCTGCCGTTCCATTCATTCCTCCGAAGTGCCTGATTCTATCCATCAAGTATTTCAAAACGGGCTCGTTTTAGCAGCCGACTCAATAAAGTGCCAGCAGAATACAGCGAATTTCTCCCGCAACTGCTCAGCCAACAGTCATTGTTCTACTGCCTCGAACGCACAACTCATTCGGAATTCCATTCCTTCTAACTAATCAGTAAAACGAATGATGCCGATAAACAAAAGTCACTTGCGCTTCAACAGCAAACTGGGATATGAAGTCACGCATGTGGCTGATTCTCCGCGCTGGGTGCGGAGTTCAGGGGGCCCTCGATGATACCGGATTCACATCCGCTGCAGCAGTTGTTTCAGGAGCTTGTAGGACGGCACTACGCAGAAGAGATCGGAATTCGTGATCCGCAAGTCGTCGCTTACGTCTCCAGCCTGCTCGCGGAATTCTGCGACGCCGATCAACTTTACAAGATTCGCGACGCCGCCAACCGTCCGCTGAATGACGTGGGCGAGATGCTGCTTGAATCTGACCCCGTCTACGGCCCGGCACCTTCTTTCGATCGCGAGCGCCAGGTGCGCAAACATATCGGCGACTACACCTTGTTCTTTGCTGGAATGTTTCCGGAAAGCATCAACCATTTCCGGCTTCGTCGCCAACGCCTTGAGAATTTTGTCGAGTGGATGAAGGCTGGCAAAGAGAGCTACTACATCGTCTCCAAGTTTGAGCACTTTGAGTATGCGAAAGTCGCGCCGCTCTTTGCCAGCCTATCCCAGAACTTCGAAAGCTGTGTTTACGGCTTGAACATGGTGAAGAGCGATCTGGAAGAGATGCAGCATCCCATTGTTCGCCGCACCAACGAACTGATTATGTAGGGACGGCCTCAAACTTCAGACGCGCACATCTCCTGCGTTGCCCAAACGATAGAAGCTGAGCGCGGTACTGCCTTGTGCCAAGTGCCGGAATCTCCGCAGCGAGCCGAATTCCTCTCCCGGATCGAACTTCTTGTCATGCTCGGCAATCACCACTGACATCGCCCAGATTAACGATGAATCGGCCAGAGCCCTGAGTGTGTTGGAGTACGCATCCTGCAGGCGGTATGGCGGATCGATAAAAACGACATCGGCCGCCACACGCTGACGCTCCATCCGCCAGAAAGCGCGTGGCAGCTCTTCCTGCAGGATCTTGAATCCATTGTTGATCCCCAGGCTGTGCAGATTCTTGCGGATCGCCTCGGCTGCCGTCGCGGAGTTCTCGACGAAGTGCACCTCTTTCGCCCCGCGGCTGAGCGCCTCGATTCCCACTGCACCGGTACCTGCGAAGAGGTCCAACCACACGCTGCCGGAGAGTGCGTCCGCACTACCCGCCGTGAGCACATTAAAAAGCGTCTCGCGAAGACGGTCCGACGTCGGCCGAATGTCCATCCCGCGCAGCGATCTGAGCGGCCGGCTTCGATATTTACCCGCGATTACACGCATGGCTCAAGACTTAGGATGCGTCCATCACTATACCCAAGCATGTAGAATAAAAGCAGCGAAGGTTTATGCGAAGCTGGTCGATCTCTGTGGGGCGCCTTTTCGGCGTGGATGTCCGCATCCATCTGACGTTCCTGATTCTGCCCGTCTTCATTTATTGGACGGACTACGCGGCGCATCAGGGAGCAGCCAGCGGACCCCGTGACCTCGCCCTGTGCGGCATTATTCTGGCATGTGTCGCCGGCCATGAGGCGGGACATATGCTCCTGGCCCGGCGCTTCGGCCTGATTCCTAAAGCTGTCATCTTGCTTCCCCTGACTGGAGTCGCGCTGTATGACGAATCCCGTATGGAAAAACAGCCATCCGCGCTGATGTGGCAGCGCGAGGTCCGTATAACCCTGGTCGGGCCTCTGGTCAATCTAACACTCGCCGGCCTGGCCACCGCCGTTATTGTGGCTTCGGGCAGCGGTATCGACCTGTTGAAGTGGCCCCTTCTTTCGTCCGCGAACCTCCCGCGAAGTGTGGTGTGGGCGAATCTCTATATCGCACTGTTGAACTTTATGCCCGCCTATCCGCTCGATGGCGGACGGCTGGTGCGCGTGTACTTCGCCCGTCAACTCGACATTTCTTCAGCTACTCGTCGAGCCGTTTCCATCAGCACAGCGATCGCAATGGTTCTGATCTTTGCGGGCCTTTTCAGTAATAGTTGGCTGACCATGATCGGCGTTATCATCTTCTCGGCTGCTCAATTGGAGGAGCGCGCTCTCGTCTTCCAGTCTGTGCTAGACAATGTTCGGCTGGAAGAAGTCATGCTGACCGACTTCGCTACGCTCTCCCCGGCTGACACACTCGAAGACGCTCTCGAAAAGGCCGTGCACTCTTTGCAGGATGATTTCCCTGTCGTTCGCGGTAGCGACATGGTAGGAGTGATCTCACGCCAGCGCATTCTCGACGCCCTGCGCGCTGAAGGCAATGGCTACGTTCAGGCAGTCATGAGCAAGATCTTTGACGTCTCGCTTCGACATGACTCTCTCGGATCAGCCTTCCGCAAGCTCACCGCCCGCAGTTCCAGCATCATCCCCGTCGTCGAAGAGCAGCGTCTGGTGGGAATCGTCACCCTGCAGAACCTGATGCACTCGATGTCGCTGCTGGCCGAAAGCCGGAAGCTGCGTCGGGACGAGGTCAACGAGTAGCCGCGGAGAGCGGCGCTTCCAGCGCCGTGTGACAATCCTTTTCTATTTGGAGGCGGGCTTGCGCTTCCTGATGGGTGCCCCATTTCTGGCGCGGGTTGTGCGCGAGAAGCGGGGATTTCCCTGGCCCGTGAATCAGATCACTTCTGGATGCGGCGCTTCTACGACTTCAACGTCTGGAGCAAAAGCAAGATGAGCGAGAAGGTCCACTACACGCACCAGAACCCGGTAACCCGAGGATTGGCCGAACGTCCGGAAGACTGGCAGTGGAGCAGTTTTCCCACGTATGCGTGCGGAGAAGTTGGACCGGTTCACAACGATTGGTCCCGTTGGGAGCAGAAGATTCGATCAAGAGCGCTCTAGCTGACGGGAACATCCCGACTTCTGCCGCAAAAACCGCGGCAGAAAGGGGCACCCGTCAACTACTGAATCACGGGTGCGCGCAGTTCATTCCGCAACCAGCCGCAATGGGTGCCCCCCGTCTCGATTTTGAGACGTGGGGATTTTTTTGCCGGGGAGCTGAGACCAAAAGCTCGCGTCCGATTTGAAGTTACGCTCCGACCGGCTCCGCCTTCGTCGCCAGCAACTGCCTCAGCACATACTGCAAGATTCCGCCATTAGCGTAGTACAGCGCTTCTTGCGGAGTGTCGATGCGCACCAATGCTTCGAACTCAATCGGGTCCTGGCCTTTCGCTTTGGCTTTGACTTTCACCGTGCGTCCGGCGGCGAAGTGATCGATTGCGTCGCGGATGCCGGTGATGTCGAATACCTCTTCTCCCGTCAGCTTGAGAGATTCGGCGTTCTGTCCTGGCGCGAATTGCAGCGGCAGAATGCCCATGCCGATGAGATTCGAGCGATGAATGCGTTCGTAGCTTTCGGCGATAACTGCGCGCACGCCGAGCAGCGCCGGACCTTTCGCGGCCCAGTCGCGCGACGATCCCGAGCCGTACTCCTTGCCCGCGAGAATGACTAGTGGCGTTTGGTCGGCGCGATATTTCTCTGAGGCATCGAAGATCGACATCTCCGTATTCGTCGGCAGATGCCGCGTGAATCCGCCTTCAGTCTGCACCAGCTTGTTGCGCAAGCGTACGTTGGCAAACGTGCCGCGCACCATCACTTCGTGATTGCCACGCCGCGAACCGTAGGAATTGAAATCCCCCGGCTTTACGCCATGCTCTTGCAAATATTTTCCCGCGGGGCTGTCTTTCTTGATCGATCCCGCCGGAGAGATGTGGTCTGTCGTAACGCTGTCGCCGAGCAGGGCCAGCACGCGCGCTTTCTTGATCTCCTGCACCGGTGATGGCTTTACATCCATGTCCTCAAAATACGGAGCTCGCTGGACGTATGTCGACTGCTTGTCCCAGGCATAGGTCTCGCCCTTCGGCACCGCCAGCCCGCGCCAGCGCTCGTCTCCCTGAAACACTTCGCCGTAGGACTTCGCAAACATGTCCGACGAGATCGAGTGCTGAATCGTTTCTTCGACTTCGCGCGACGACGGCCAAATGTCGGCGAGATAGACGGGCTGCCCGTCGCGTCCCTTGCCGACCGGATCTTTGCGCATGTCGATGTCAATGCGTCCAGCCAAAGCGAAAGCAACTACCAGCGGCGGGGACATCAGATAGTTCGCGCGCACTTCGGAGTTGATGCGTCCTTCGAAGTTGCGATTGCCGGAGAGCACCGAAGCGACAACAAGTTCCTTTTCGTCGATCGCCTTCGAGACCTCTTCGGGCAGCGGGCCCGAGTTGCCGATGCATGTCGTGCATCCGTAGCCGACGAGATGAAACTTGAGCTTCTCGAGATACGGCATCAGTCCAGCTTGCTCGAGATAATCGCGGACGACCTTCGATCCAGGAGCCAGCGAAGTCTTTACCCAAACTGGAACCGTCAAACCTTTCTCAACAGCCTTCTTCGCCAGCAGCCCGGCACCGATCAACACCGACGGATTTGACGTGTTCGTGCACGAGGTGATCGCTGCAATGACCACGCTGCCATGCTTCAGCGAGTCTTTCACTGAAGCAGGCACGTGCTCCTGCACATTCGGATCTTCCACGCCGACCGCCGCCGGACTTCCACCCTCCTGTTCCCAGCGTTCTTTCGTCGTGGCCTTGTTACTGGCATCAGAGGCTCCCGCAGTCGCTTCGGTCTTGGGTTTAACCAATGAAGGCAGCGCTTTGGTAAACGACTCTCCAGCCTGCGAAAGCACCACGCGATCCTGAGGACGCTTCGGTCCCGCCAGCGATGGCTCGACAGTGGCGAGGTCAAGTGAGAGCAGTTCCGAATACTCTGCCTCGGGAGTCTTCTCATCGCGGAACATTCCCTGCTCGCGGGCATAAGCCTCGACGAGAGCAATCTGCTCTTCGGAGCGACCCGTCAGTTTCAGATACTTCAGCGTCTCTTTATCGATCGGGAAAATGCCGCAAGTCGCGCCGTATTCGGGAGACATATTCGCGATCGTCGCGCGATCGGCAAGCGGCAGATCCTTGAGACCCGGTCCGAAATATTCAACGAATTTCCCGACCACGCCGTGCTTGCGCAACATCTCGGTGATGGTGAGAACAAGATCGGTAGCAGTAGCCCCCTCACGCAATCTCCCAGTCAACTTCACTCCCACGACCAGTGGAATGAGCATGGAAACAGGCTGCCCAAGCATCGCAGCCTCAGCCTCAATTCCACCCACCCCCCATCCCAAAACCCCCAAACCGTTCACCATCGTGGTATGACTATCGGTGCCGACCAGGGTGTCAGGGTAGGCGGAGCGTTGGCCGGGGCCTTCGTGAACGAAGACCACGCGGGCAAGATATTCGAGGTTGACCTGGTGGACGATGCCGGTGTCGGGAGGGACGATTGCCAGATTTCTGAATCCCGTTTGACCCCAGCGGAGGAACGAGTAGCGCTCCTTGTTACGCTGGAATTCCAAGAGAGCGTTCATGTCCAGCGCATTCGATGTGCCGAACTCGTCGACCTGAACGGAGTGATCGATCACCAATTCCACCGGCTGTAGAGGATTGATCAGCCCCGGATCTCCTCCCAACTGCTTCATCGCGTCGCGCATGGCGGCCAGATCGACAACGCAAGGTACTCCTGTGAAATCCTGCAGAAGCACTCGGCTGGGCGTGAAGGCGATCTCTTTGTCGGGCTTAGACTTACTATTCCACCCGGCCAGCGCGCGGACTTCTTCTTTGGTCACATTGCGGCCGTCTTCGGTGCGCAGCAGGTTCTCCAGCAGAATGCGTAATGAAAACGGCAGATGCTTTGTGGAAATACCGGCGTTCTCGAGTGCGTCAAGGCGGTAGATTTCGTATTCTTTGTTGCCGACTTTGAGGGAGGCACGCGAATTGAAGCTATTTAAGGACATATGGGCCTTCCTTCGAAGGATGAGATCTGCACTGGAATAGAACTTATTAGTTTAATGCCTTAGCTTGGCACTAGGAAAGTTGGCGCAGCCCCTGTCCGGAAGCGGACGGTAGATTTCCACGCCGGACAGTCATTGTCGGCACGAGCACGAGGCGGCACAACGTAGTCAGTTGATTTTCGAAGGAGATACAGGGGCGCGGAAACGGCGGGAGAGTTGCATCTGCCGAAGGCCGAGAACCGCGAGCTTCGGGAACTCATCATCTGCAGACTGCGACACGGAGGCACCATGACCAGACTCGGGCAGGATTTTCGATATGGGTTGCGGCAGGTGCGCAGGTCTCCATCGTTTGCGCTGACCGCGCTCGTCACGCTGGCCTTGGGGATCGGCGCGAACGTGGTTGCATTCGGCGTGCTGAATGCGGTGCTGCTAAAGCCTCTGGATGTGCCGCAACCTGCCGGGCTTTACAACGTAGTGCATCAGCAGCAGGGGGATGACAACCAGTCGTATCCGGACTATGTCGATTTTCGCAGCCGCAATCGAACGTTCAGCGATATGGCGACCTACCGGCTGCAGGCCGCGGGCCTGAGCACCGGGAAGGCAACCTACAAGTCCTGGTACTACAAAGTGTCGGGAAATTACTTTGACATGCTGGGAGTGAATGCCCTGCGGGGACGGTTCTTTCACGAGAGCGACGAGCATGGACCGAATTCAGCCCCTTACATTGTGCTGAGCGAGCAGTTCTGGCGGCGCAATCTAGGTGCGGCGCCGAACATTGCAGGGTCTAAGGTTGAGATCAATAAACATCCGTTCACGGTGATCGGAGTTGCTCCAAAGGAATTTCATGGAACGGATCTATTCATCTGGCCGGACTTCTGGATGCCGATCGTTAACGGGCAGGATTACGAAGGAACCGAATTCCTTTCGTGGCGTGGAAACCACAATCTCTGGATTCTGGGAAGACTGAAACCAGGGGCGACGCCGCAGCAGGCGACAGATGATCTGGGTGGGATTGCGCGCACATTGGCGAAGCAGTACCCGTCGACTGACGACGGTTTGACGGCCAGGCTGGTGACGCCGGGTTTGATGGGCGATCAGCTCGGAGATCCGGCGCGATCGTTCCTGGCAGGCATCATGGCTCTCGCGCTCCTGGTGCTGCTGGCGGCTTGCACAAATCTGGCGAGTTTGTTTGCGGCACGTACCGCGGATCGTGGACGGGAGTTGGCGATCCGGATCGCGGTGGGATCGAGCCGATGGCATATCCTCCGACAACTTGTGACGGAAGCCGTGCTGATTGCCGCTGTGGGTGGAATCTTAGGAACGGGATTTTCGCGTTCCCTGCTGAAGGCACTGACGCAATGGGAGCCGATCGCTGGACTTCCGATTCGCGTGACGGTCAATGCCGATGCCCGGGTTTATCTGATGGCCTTGCTGTTATCGGTCGCAAGCGGGATCGTGTTTGGGCTGGTGCCGCTGCGGCAAGTCTGGAAAACAAGTTCCGCACAACTGATCAAGACCGGCACAACTGGCACGGAAGTGATTCGGCGGTTTACCTTCAGAGAAGTTCTTCTGGGCATTCAGATCGCGCTTTGCACTTTGTTGGTAACTGCGTCGTTTGTAGCGCTGCGGGGCATGCAGCGGTCGCTGCATGCGCCGCTGGGATTTGACCCCCATGGAGCGACGCTGGCGGTAACCGATCTGCACATGGGTGGCTACAAGGATGCCGAGGCAGTGCAAGTGCAGAAGGGGATGATTGATGAGGTCGGGCAGATTCCCGGCGTTGAGTCAGTGGGGACGATCAATGAGACGCCCTTGGGAACAGGCGGGAGCAGCACGCTCGTCTACCGGCAGGGAACGACTGATTTCCGACCGTCGAACAGCGTGTTCAGCACGAAGTATTATTCGATTTCGCCAAGGTACCTGAGTGCTGCGGGAACGCACTTGCTGATGGGGCGCAATTTCACTTCGCAAGATAACGACAAGGCTCCGAAAGTGGTGATCGTAAACGAACGCTTTGCTCGATTGATGTTTGGAGGTGTTGCTTCCGCAGTGGGACAGCGGTTTACCAACGGGTACAAATCCTGTTGTGAAGTGGTGGGTGTAGTCGAAAACGGGAAATATGACTCTTTGACGGAAGGGCCGTGGGCGGCGATGTTCTACCCGTTCGAGCAGAGTCCGGACAGTGACACAACATTGGTGGTGCGATCGCACATGACCGAAGTGGAGATGGCACCGAAGGTCGCGCGGGTGCTGGGGCAGATTGATCCGTCTTTGCCGTTCGGGATACAAAGCTGGGAGGACGGGCTAGCTTTCGTATTGTTCCCGGCCCGAGTGGCGACAGCGTGCCTCGGGGTCATGGGATTCTTGGCGGCGATGCTCGCCGTGACCGGCGTATTCGGTCTGGCGATGTACTCCGTATCGAAGCGGATCCGGGAGTTCGGCATCAGGGTCGCGCTCGGAGCACAATCGGCACAGGTGATGCGTGCGGCGCTCGGACGCCCGCTTATCTTGTTGCTCTCGGGGTCGCTCGCAGGGTTGCTGCTAGGAGCGCTGGCCAGCCAGTTGCTGGCCCAGATCGTGTATGAGGCCACTCCGCGGGATCCGGTGGTATTTGCAGGGGTGACGGCAACGATGACGCTGCTCGGATTGCTGGCGACGTGGATTCCGGCGCGACGGGCCTTACAAATTGATCCAGCAGGATTGTTGCGAGAAGAGTAACGGTCGATCCTGCTCGTCCGACAAAACTAGTCTGCGCTCATTTGATCGGTCCAAAGCAAAGGCTTTTCGTCTGAGTCTTCCAACGGCAAAGTCAGCGTCAACAGAGTTCCTTTGGAATCCGATGTAATCTGGAGTGAGCCGCCAAGTTCCCGCGCTCGTTCCCTCATTCCGGCAATCCCAACGCTTGTCCTTGCGCCACCATCAAGCAGTTGTCGCACAGTTCCTTTCGGGATGCCTTGTCCGAAGTCCTGGATTTTCATCTGCACGCGCTGATCATCGAGACTCACGCGAATGTCGACCTTCTTACTCTCTGAGTGACGGTGGACATTGGTTAAAGCCTCCTGCAGAACGCGAAACATCGCAATTTCCACATCGCGTCGCAGCCGGCCAAAAACGGGCGGCAGGAACAGGTTGACTTCAATACCGCTCCGCTGCGCGAATCCGTCGACGTACCAACGCGCCGCAGAGCCGAATCCGGCCTCATCCAGCAGTGGCGGATGTAATAGATGCGAAATTGTGCGGGTCTCCTTCAGACACTGCTCTACGATGTGGGTGCATTCCGCGATGACGTCAGGTTGCATGTCCGCGGACAGAGCGAGAATGTCGAGTTGCATCTTGAGCGCTGCAAGATACTGCCCCAGGCTGTCGTGGAGTTCGCGAGCGATGCGGCGGCGTTCGTCATCCTGCAGCGTGAGAATGCGTCCACTCAAACGCCGGGCCGCGTCTTCGGCACTCTTCCGGGCAGTGATGTCGGTATTGATCTCCATCCATCCGGCAGGATGTTTGTCCTTGTCGCGCAACATGGTCCACCGGCTCGCGACTGTGATCTGGCGGCCATCTCGGGTCGTATGCAAAAGCTCGCCTTCCCAGAACTCCTTTTTTTCGACCTCGGCCAGCGGGATCGGGGACTGAGTTTGCAACAGGAGGGACGCAAATTTCCCCATTGCCTCGTCCGCTTTCCATCCGTAGAGTCTTTCGGCTCCCGAATTCCAATACACGACGTTGCCCTTTGCGGTTTTTATAAAGATTGCATCGTTTGCGAGGTCGAGAAGAGCTGCCTTTTCGATAACCTCCGCAGTTCGCTGTTCGAGTTCGGCGGTACGCTCGCGGACACGTTGTTCGAGCTTCTCGCGCGCTTTGCACAGTTCTTCTTCTGCTCGCTCACGATTGCGGATATTGCGGCGCGTAGAGTCTCCAAAGGCAATGATGACTGCCGAAAGGACCAGAAATCCCAGAAGCCCCGAGAGGCCGATGTCGCCTTTGTTTGCGAACGAATGAAACGGTGCAACGAACCAGTACCAAACACCGATTGAACAAATCACTACCGATACGATCGTCGGACCAATTCCGCAGTACCACGCTGCGAAGACAACTGCCAGCCAGGCCGTGTGGTACGGGTTTTGCTCGCCGAAGAAGGGATCGAGCGCATTCTGTAATAGCAAGGCGGAAACTGCCGCAAGAGCTGCCAAGGCGTACCGGATCACGATCGCCATCGGCTGCGGCATGGAAGCGAGAATGCGGATTGACTTGTCAGAAGACATAAGCGCCACAACCGCGATGGACCCAGGCGCTCCTTCCGAAACCGGACGTCTACCGCACGAGCAAATCCAACAAACGAAGACTGAATCTAATATACGCGCCAAGAGTGCGTTGTTCGCTGTTTTGCCCTAGTCCGAAGTGTCCGGAATGAAATCGTCAGCGTGCGTTGTGCCAGATCTGATAAATCACCACCCCGAACATGAACACGAGATAGATGCGAAGAAGCCAGAAAAGGGTTTTTTCAATCAGAGTGAGGCTGCGGCGGGGGCAATGCTGTTGCTGCTTGGCCGAGATCAGTTGGTCTGGTTCCAAAGCGGCAACAATCGATGCAATATCTTCGCCTTTCACGAGCTCGACCTGGGTCTGCTCCAAGTTATTTACCTCCAATCAACGCAAGGGTATGCGGCGAGATTACGCTAATGCCGAATAGAATCCCGGCACTGATCAAAACGATCACCACTCCTAGCGCCAGAATGTTGGCCCACAGCGGGCTGACCAGTTCGCCCATGATCTCGCGGTCATTCACCAGCATGTATAGGAACAATAACGCCGGTGGCATGGCGAGCACGGCGATCACGTTGACGACAAGAACGATATAGACAAGGGGAATGCCGGGAATCAGGACTAGTCCCGCTGCTGCGGCCGCCTCGAGCACTAAGACCAGATAAAACGACTTTCCCTGTCGGAAGGGCAGATTCAGGCTGTGCGGACGGTGCGCGACTTCTCCAAAAGCATAAGCCGACGAGGTGGAAATAGTCACCGCCGCGACCATACCCGCTTCAAACATACCCAGCGCGAAGAGTGCAGAGCCCCATTTCCCAACGAAAGGCTGCAGCGCCTGTGCAAACTCGGCTGCTTCGAAGTTGCCGGCTGCCATGCCGTGCGTGAACAATGGCGCCGTAGCAACGATGGCGGCGAGTGCCGCGAGTGCAGCTAATGCGGCTCCCAACACCGTATCGATGCGACCGAAACGAATGTCGTGCGTGGTAAGGCCCTTATCAGCGATTGCACTCTGCTGGAAGAAAAGCATCCATGGTGTGACGGTTGCCCCGATGTTAGCAAGCAAGATGAGCACGGTCTCTTGTGTTAACCCGCCAGGCAGGGGTTTCCAGGTAATCAACGCAGTGCCGATTGCGCCCCAATGCGGGCGTCCTAAGAGTGCCACCGGTACAAAGATGAGATTAAAAAGAGCGGCGGTCAATGTGACGCGCTCCCAGGTCCAGTACCGGTGCGCCATCAGCGCCGCAAACAGGACCATCCACGCCGCAAAAACGGCAACCAATGGAGGAATACCAAAATATCCCAGGCCGGCGCGGATGGCGATGAACTCGGTGACCAGCGTTAGAAAGTTTCCGACCATCAGGTCGACCATGGAAAACCATCCCCAGAAGGGGCCGTAGCGGTCGAAGATGAGCTCGGCATGGCCGCGATGCGTGGCCGCACCGAGGCGCACGGTCATTTCCTGTACCACACATGCCATGAGGAATGTGAGTACGACGAAAGGAAGGAAGAACCCAATCCCGAAGCGCGCACCGGTGGCGGAGTAAGAGAGCATGCTTGGCCCATCGTTCTCGCCGAGCATGACCAGGATCCCGGGTCCAATCAGCAGCCAGAGCAGTCGCGCACGCGACCACCAGCCGCGTCCGGCGCGTGTTTCCCACACACGTTCACGGTCGTGGGCACGGTCAATATCTTCGTGCGTGAGGACGATCTCCGAAGATGCGGGAAGAAGATCGGAAGGCACCATTCCGCGCGGCTTCGGCAATGTCTTCGGTTCAGGCATGCAGAGAAGACGAACATCCCAAAGAGTTAGCCTAAGTGTACAACAGGATGTAAACCATAGTTAACTGTTATTCGAATCAATCCCTATGTTGGTAGTGAGTGGTCCGGAGTAGCGTTGATTGTCTCTCGTGACCGTCGCTTAGCGCCGGAGTTTTGATCTGTGGAAAAGCCCGCCTCTCGTACAAGAGACACGCCAGGATTACCCACGGTTTGGGACCGTTGCCTGCATGCTCTAGACGCTTTACGGCTGCGGGACTAGAGATGAATCCAGTTAGAGAGGATCAGTGCCAGCGTGGCTGTGCCGACAAGCATCCAGAGAGCGGCCCCTTGCAGGAGAGGGCGTACACCAACTTGCCCGAGCGTCTTCTTGTTCAGGCCTGTGCCGATCAGGAACAATGTCACCGTAAGGCCAATTTTGCCCAGATGATTCAGCGCAGCAAAACCCGGGCCGAACGCGGGCAGCATCGTATTGAGCAAAGCCGCGATGCAAAAAAGGAGAATGAACCAGGGCCACTGGATGCGAGCCTTGCTCTTCAGAGTAAACGCCGTCACGAGCGATAAGGGAACGATCCACAAAGCACGGGCTAATTTCACAGTGGTGCCCACGGCCAGAGCTGCTGCACCGTATTTTGCTGTAGCGCCCACCACGGAACTTGTGTCGTGAATGGCTAAGGCCGACCAGAGCCCGAATTGCGACTGACTCATGTGCAACGCGGCCCCGATGGCCGGAAACAAGAATAAGGCGATGGAATTCAGAATGAAGACTGCACCAAGCGAGACGACCATCTCCTCTTCGTTCGCATCGGCGATGGGACCCACTGCTGCAATGGCGCTTCCGCCACAAATCGCCGTACCAGCCGCAATCAGGAACGAAGACTTCTTCCCCACACGAATGAGATAGCCCAGCCCGAGCCCGATCAGCATAACGGCGGTAATGCTGATTGCGGTGTAGACAAAGCCGGAGCGGCCGACATGAACGACTTCGTGGAGATTCATGCCAAAGCCGAGCCCGACGACCGATGCCTGCAAAAGAAATTTCGACAGACTCTTGCTCTCCGCGTGAAATGGATGCGTCAGGACCAGGCCGTAGACGAGGCCACCCAACAAGGCGAATGGCGGCGAGATGAGGCCGCTGGCCGCCAGAATGATCCCTACAAAGAAGAGGCGCTTCTCCATTCATTTAGTGTCGATGGACAAGCGAGTGGCGTCCAAGCAGCAATTTCAATCGCCGATAAGGGAAACTTATCAACCTACGGATGCAGCCGGTGGCTTGCGTGGCCCAGACAGAAGGCGTCCGCGCGAGAGGGAGAAAACGCGAAAGGCCGCGGCCGGCCCATGCAACTCCGGCCCGGTGCGCGTCACCAGCGAAAAGTGGCGAGCCATCTGGAGCCCGCGGACTTGGCCGATCTTCAGTGTGCCAAGCTCAAGTTCCTTTGAAATGGCCCAGCGGGAAACGAATCCGACTCCAAGCCCGGCCTCCACAGCCGATTTGATGGACTCCGTGGAATCCAGGTCCATCACTCTGCGGAATCCTTTCAGTTTGAGTCCGGATTTCTCAAGTGCGGTTTCCACCACGCGGCGGGATCCGGAACCCTGTTCCCGCATGAGCAGATTTGAGGCTAGAAGCTTATGTGCCGAAAACGGGGTGGACTCGAAATTCGGAGGAACGATAAAGACCAGTTCATCGCGCATGAATGGCTCGCAGTGCACCCCGCGTTGCCGCGCCGGACCTTCGATGAGTCCGATCGAAACATGGCTGTGGAGGAGAAGATTGACGACCTCCTCGGTGTTGCCGCTGTGCACCGACAGTTCCACTCGAGGATGTAGGCCGAGAAACGCTCCGATCAACCGAGGGAGAACATATTGGGCGATTGTGGTGGAGACACCGAGCGAAAGTTCTCCGGAGAATTTGCCGTCTTCGGCAGCGAGCTCACTCTCCGCGGCGGAGGCGAGATCAGCAATTTTGTTGGCGTAGGTTAGAAGCGTACGCCCTTGCGGTGTGAGTGCGACTCGGTTACCGGAGCGATCGAAGAGGCGGGTACCGAGATCATTTTCCAGCGCCTTGATCTGTAGCGTGACCGCCGGCTGTGTGAGAAACAGATGCTCAGCTGCCTTGCGGAAGTTGAGCTGCTCGGCGACTGCACGAAAAACCTTCAGCCTAAAATTTTCAAGTTGAGCCACGGAGAGATTATCTATGCGCTGGGGATTTTGTCACATTGCGGAGCTTTCAGCTCGTTTGTTTTGGCGACGCATTTCTCGATTGCTTCGCCGAACGTCCCCACTTCTCGCACAAAAAAAAACGCGGCAGAAATGGGGCACCCATCAAGGCTTGGATTTCGACGCGGCGGTTAGCCAGACTCGCTCTGATGCAGCCGGCCCCAGCGAGATCGTTCCGTCCGGAGTGGTGAGCGTAAGGGTCTGATCGTAGTTGCGTTCGAGTACCCGCAGCTTCGCGCCGGGACGAATACCGCGATGTTCAAGGAACTCGAGCAGCCCGCGGTCGCGCTCATAAATTCCGCTGACGGTGTAGTGCGTATCGAGTTCGGCGTCAGCGAGAAGCACGAGTCCCCGGCGGCGACGGCTAGCGGAGCTTTCGATTTCGCTCAGATTCCCGTGTGGGCAAGCCCCACCCGATCCCAGCCTCGACAGAAGCTTTGCTTCGAAGTCCGGGGAGACAGCGTGTTCGAGACGCTCAGCTTCGTCGTGGACTTTCCACCACTCCATCCCGAACATTTCTGACAGCATGCGCTCGATCAGATGATGGCGTAGCGTCAGCTTGCGTGCGATTTTTCGACCGGCAGCTGTGAGGCCCACTTCGCCGCTGGTGGCGACGCGTACGAGCCCGTCTTTCTTAAGGCGACGCAATGCCATCGTCACCGCGGGGGGAGAGACTTTCAACAGATGCGCCAGCCGCGCAGAGATGACCGTTTCGCCTTCGGTCTCAGCTTCGAGGATGGACTTGAGATAGTCCTCCTTGGAGACGGTGATCATTTGTCCGGATTATACGATGACGAGTTAATCGTGGTTAATGCGGAAGAGCAGGTGCGCGATGGCCGGGTCCTTGACCCGGCCGCAGGCCAGCTGCGGACTGGCGCAGATCACGCAACGCAAAAAGGGACAGTCCGGAGCCCCCGAGACTGTCCCTCTAAACCCTCCCGGTTAGAAGGGCAACTTGATGACCCTACGGTACTGTGGAGATGTTGCAAACGGATTGCAGAATGATGAATATCTGATGAATTCGGGTGGGGGGGCGCTGCTATAGTAGTGCGGTTGCGTTGCGTGTAAGCGAGCGAATCGAACGCGCGGTTATTGCGTCATAAAGACCACAATGCATCGCGCGGTTCGCCAAGTTTTCTCGTCATCTTCCTGTGTCAAGGGGAATTGATGCCTTCTACCACCATGCGTAAGACCGAACAATCGCGGCGTCTGCAGCAGCGCGCCGAGAGCATGATTCCCGGAGGCGTGAATTCGCCAGTGCGGGCTTTCCGCTCAGTCGGCGGCGATCCGCCATTCATCGTGCGCGGCAAGGGATCGCACGTCTGGGATGCTGACGAGAACGAATACATCGACTACATCGGGTCGTGGGGACCATTGATTCTCGGGCACGCGGAGCCGAACGTGCTCGATGCGATTGTGGCGGCGGCTTGCAATGGCACGAGCTTTGGAGCTTCGACACCATCGGAAGCGGACTTGGCAGAGTTGGTCCTCAGCGCGTTTCCGAGCATGCAGAAAGTGCGCTTCGTCAGCTCGGGTACGGAAGCGACGATGTCAGCGATCCGGCTGGCGCGTGCTTACACCAAGCGGAAATACATCATCAAGTTCGAAGGTTGTTATCACGGACACGCGGATGCCCTGCTGGTAAAGGCGGGATCGGGAGTGGCCACACTGGGTATCCCAGGGTCAGCGGGCGTTCCCGAAGAGTTCGCCATGTTCACGTTGGCGCTGCCGTTTAACAATTTGTTCGCGGTGGAGCAGGCCTTTCAGAAGTACAAGCATCAGATCGCGGGTGTGATCGTCGAGCCGGTGGTGGGTAATATGGGCTGCGTACCTGCGGCCGATGATTATCTCGTCGGGCTGCGGTTACTCACGGAACGCGAGCGATCTGTGCTCATCTTTGATGAAGTCATGACCGGCTTCCGCGTTGCGTTTGGCGGTGCGCAGGGGTTGTACAATATCAACCCCGACCTGACGACGATGGGCAAGATCATCGGTGGAGGGCTGCCGGTGGGTGGCTACGGCGGATCAGACGAAATCATGAATATGGTCGCGCCCGTTGGGCCGATGTACCAGGCTGGGACGCTATCGGGGAATCCGCTGGCCATGGCAGCCGGATGCGCAATGCTGACGCAGTTGAAGGAGCGCAACAGCGATATTTATCCGAAGCTCGACAAGATCAGCGGCGAATTGGTTGAAGGTGTCTTGGCTGCGGCAAAAGAGGTGGGCGTGCCGCTTTGCGCCAACCGAGTGGGATCGATGTTCACGTGGTTCTTCCAGAACGGTCCGGTGACGGATTGGGACTCATCCTCGAAGTCCAATACCGAAGCGTTCGGGAAATTCTTCCGCGCCATGCTCGATGCTGGAGTGTATCTACCTCCGTCGCAGTATGAGGCGATGTTCCTGGGCGCGACGCACACCGAAGAAGATGTACAGCGCACGGTCGCCGCGGCGAAGCAGGCGTTGGGGACTCTGAAGGGATAGCGCAGGGGCTAAAGCCCCGCGTCTCCATCGAGCCCTAAACCCGGCGCTGAAAGCGCCGCTCTTCCACGGACGCATCGGCAATCACGCTCTCATGGGCAGTCGGAGTCGCCGGCAGCCGCGGGGCGGTCACCCTCGTAGAGAGACAAAGTCAGGCTCGATCATGC
>Ga0126371_10000290_pt1 | contig 40367 bp, 33 predicted proteins | sample PanSoiMetaPlot_4_FD_110145 | JGI IMG/M metagenome (GOLD analysis project Ga0126371, IMG submission 110145) | Tropical forest soil microbial communities from Panama - MetaG Plot_4 | ecosystem: Environmental > Terrestrial > Soil > Tropical forest > Bulk soil | place: Panama | collected 2016-02-17
CATAGGAGATCAGGTACGAGTAGTCACGCCGGCGGAGGCGATTGCCGCCGGAGCCAGCCATATCGTGGTGGGGCGTCCGATCACTGAGGCGCCGGATCCTGCGGCTGAGGCGCGGGCGATTCTAGGGCAGATCAGCGGGTAGGATCGCACGGCCAATTTTCAGTCCCCTCTTCCAATTCAGCGAACAGAGTAATGGGTATTCCTTTGATACCGCCATTGGTAGTATGATGGTGTTATGAAGGAGAAGACCTCGATCACACTCTCACATGAGATCCTCACCGGGATTGACCGCGTGGCGGGATCGAAACAATCGCGCTCGGCCTTTATCGAAAATGTCCTGCGTGAGCATTTGCGAGAGAGGGCAAGGGCTGAACGCGACGCCCGGGATTTCGAGATCATTAACCGGAACGCGAAGCGCCTGAACCGGGATGCTGAGGACGGCCTGGACCTTCAGGCTCCATTAGGTGAATTTCCGGAAGAGTAAGAACATCATGAGGCGCGGCGACATCTATCGGGTGCACAGACCAGAAGGCGATCCCAAACGTCACCGCAGCTTCGTCATCGTAAGCAGGCAGCGCCTGATTGACTCGGCGTATTCAACGGTAATTTGCGCACCAATCTTTACCGAAGGAGATGCTCTTTCGACGCAAGTCGCTGTGGGGACGGGTGAAGGTCTGAGGCACGACAGCTGGATCGTCTGCGACAATTTGAGGAGTATGCGAAAGGCCGATCTAACTCAGTTTGTGGGCTCGCTGTCGCAGGTTAAGGTGGAAGAAGTAGATCACGCACTTCGAATCGCCCTAGCTCTTGAATAACCACACTAGCAATCGTTGCAGGTAGCAACCGTGACGCAGCTATCCCATGGTTTCAAGAGAAGGGTGAGCATATTTTTACCTGTTCTACAATTTCTCGAAAAACTCACACGCTGAGCACGAGATATAAATCCCGCCGGGGACGCCGCGTTCGCGGTCTTTCACGCGCTTGACGATACGGGTGGGCTTGCCGCACTTGGGGCAATCGGTGCTTTTGGTGGTGTCCATGACCTTCTTACGGTCAGCTGTTTTTGCGATCTTGGCGCCTACGGCCATGATTGATCTCTCCTGATGATTCGAATGTGTGCGCAGCAATCCGCGTATCAACGGCGCGGATAAAGGTGGATGGGATTGTCTGGTCCACTCGGGAAGACTTTGCAGCTGCGTCTCGGTGCTCTTCCGCCGCTTTTGATTTTACAGTAAGGTTGGGGCGGCTGTCTTGCGACATGCACAGCAGATTCTGGGCGATTCTCAACACGATTCTCTTCACAATCGTCGTCCCTGGTACGGTAGCGATTCTCATTCCTCGGTGGCTGTTGGGCGGATTCTTCCGGCCGGAGAACGGTCCGCTGACATGGCTGGGGATTATCACCTTCTTGTGCGGGGCGGCGATCTATTTTCGTTGTGCGTGGGAGTTTGCGGTTCGGGGCCTGGGAACACCGGCGCCGATTGCGCCTACGAAGTATCTCGTCACCACCGCCTTGCACCAGTATGTGCGGAATCCGATGTATCTCGGCGTGGCCTTGGCGATTTTCGGAGAAGCCACGATCTTTCGCAGCCTGCACCTTGTGATATATGCGGGAGCGATGCTTTTGATTGCGCATGTGTTTGTGCTGATCTATGAAGAACCCACGCTCACGCGGCAATTTGGGAATTCTTATGAAGAATACCGGCGGAGGGTGCCTCGCTGGATACCAAGGTTCAGGCTATAGCACCCACCTTTCGGCCATTCCGATACTTCCTTGAGCCTGCTATGCTGTCGACTCTTCGCAGGGCGCATTGAATGCAGATCATTCGCCGGGGGAGATTTTCTATTAGTGTCCGTCTGTCCCATCTCGTGAGAGTTCTTGCTCTTGTCACATTCTGCTCGATCGGCTCCGTAGCATTGTTCGCAGCCACTATTTCGGGAATCGTCAAAGATCCGTCAGGTGCTGTGATTTCTGGGGCACACATCGAAATTACCGGTGGAAGTCTGACGCAGGCGATCGTGCTCTCGTCCGACGGCTTGGGCCGATTCGAGTCTCCAGACTTGCCGCCGGGAAGGTATCAGCTGCGCGTCACGCATGATGGATTCGATCCGCTGGAACAAAGTGTGGAGTTACAAGGATCGACTGAGTTGCAGTTGACACTCGAGATTGCTCGGGTGCAGACCAATATTTCAGTGCCCGGGAAGTCCGGGGCTTACGCGAACTCAGATCCGGTGTACCGGCAGCTTCGCAACGTTGGATTAGGCGACAGCTTTCAAGTCGAGGATTTCACGCTGGTCTTGGATGTCGCGACCTTCCATTTAGGAAAAGGGACATTGACGTTCCTCAGCCCGGTCAACGGAGCGGTGACCGGAGCGATCTACATTGGAGATGGCCATTTCAACCTGAAGCCTGCGACGGCACTCGATGTGCGTGAACTAAGCCGGCGAATCGGCAGCGACGACGTGGACGAAGACTTCACCGAAGTGGTCTTCCGCTTCACGACCGAGGCCAGGTTGAACATCCTGTCCGGGCTGAAAGGAAAGACCGAAACGCCGGACGAGGCCAACAATGTGTTGAAGCGCTGGCGGGAGAAGGTCCGGCAGCGGCGCGAACGCGCGATCGGGTTTAGTGACTATCTGCTCGAAGGCGAGAGCATGGACAACGTAGACGCCGATATTCTGGCAGCGATCTACAACCATGCGCATCCGCCGTTCTTTAACGCCTATGTCCGCGGAAAGAAGCACAAGGATCTGCGGTATTTCGTGCGTGCCCGGGTGGGTGCTCTTCCCCAGATCGATTCGCCAGAGGAGGTCGGACTCATCAATGTAAACCCGGAAGGGATGGCGATGGATGATGGCGTGTGGTATCTGTCCCACACAAAATCGGAGTATGCGAATCACACCGCCAGTTCGCAGGAGGACAGACGGATATTCGCGACGCGGCGATACAAGATTGAGACCGTCATTGCGAAGAATGGGCATCTGTTCAGCACAGCCACGATCGAGTTCGAGCCTCTGCTTGTGGGAGAACGAGTCCTGAAATTCAGCCTGCTGCCGAACCTGCGGGTTTCGCGAGTCGTCGATGCGCAGGGGCAGGATCTCTATTTTGTGCAGGAGAGCCGGAAGGAAGACGGGTCATTTTACGTCATCTTGGCCACCGCGACCGAGATGGGCAAAAAGTTTTCTATCACTGTGGAGTACGCGGGCGACCATGTTCTCGAAGACGCCGGAGCCGGGGGCTACTACGTTCTAGCACGGACTTCGTGGTATCCGAACCTGAACGGCTTTGGCGAGCATGCGCTGTATGACCTGACCTTTCAGGTGCCTAAGAAATACAAAGTGGTCAGTGTTGGGGAACTGCAGTCGGAAGCAATTGAGGATGAGCGCGCCGTGAGCCATTGGGTCACGCCGACTCCGGTGGCAGTCGCCGGATTCAATTACGGCGACTACAAGAAACTCACGATCGATGACCAGATCACCGGATACAAGATCTCGGGCTTCTATCTGACCGAGTTACCCGACCGGCTGGCGAATTTCTCCGCACTGAAATCCATGGCACCTACGCCGATGACAAAATACGCGCTCGAACAGACACGAGCCCAGATGCAGTTGTGCTCGCACTATTTCGGAAAGAGTCCGTACCAGGAGATTTACATCACGGAGCAACCGGACTTCAATTTCGGGCAATCGTGGCCAAATTTGGTCTATTTGCCCATTTCTGCCTATACCGATTCGACGCAGCGCTGGATGCTCTTTGGCCATATCAACAGCAGCTTCACCGGATTCGTGCAGGAAGTAACACCTCACGAAGTGGCGCACCAGTGGTGGGGACATGCGGTGGGCTGGGCGTCGTATCACGATCAATGGCTGTCGGAAGGATTCGCCGAATTCTCCGCCGGACTCTTCCTGGAGCACGCGATGGGCGGGAACTGGCATAAGGATTACCAGGAATTCTGGGATCGGCTGAAGCGGCGAATTCTCGAGAAGAACGGCTTCGGCGTGGCTCCTAACGATGCCGGCCCGCTCTGGATGGGCTTGCGGTTGATTTCACCAAAGAGCGGCGACGCCTATCAGAATGTGACTTATCCAAAGGGGGCCTACGTTCTGAACATGCTGCGCTCGATCATGTATACCGGGGATGACAAGCAGTTCATCGATATGATGCATGACTTCGTCGAGAGCCATAAGGATCGGCCAGCGTCGACTGAGTCATTCAAGGCCGTAGCGGAAAAGCACATGACAAAGCTGATGGACCTGCAGGGGAATGGGCGGCTGGATTGGTTCTTCCGCGAGTGGGTCTACGGCACAGCGGTGCCGAAGTATCACTTCGAATATCAGGTGTCTCCCGCGGACGGAGGAAAGTTCAAGCTGCACATGTCAGTGGCGCAGAGCGATGTGGATGATAATTTCGTGATGCTGGTGCCCGTGTTTGCCGACTTTGGCAAAGGGATGGTTCGTGTCGGACAGGTGGGTGTACTGGGCAACAAGACGCGCGAGGTGGAGACACTGCTACCAAGTCAACCGAAGAAAGTCGCGTTGAATTACTACAGAGATATTTTGGAGAGGTGAACGAGCCACTCACCTCAGGCGCTAAAGCGCAAATTCGTTTCGGCCGTTGATCGGCACGAATGAATTTCGTGCCCTTCCCAATTCCTGCCCGAACTCGAATTCAAATTTGGCATTGGCTTTCGGCACGCCTCGCTTCGCATCGGCGGGGCGGACGAAATGCGTCCGCTCCTACACAGAATCCTCGTTACTGCGCGAGCTTTCCGCGCAAGATCGTGATCGACGCTTTCGGGACGAGATATAAGGCGTCGGCGCTTCCCTGGACCGTCGAACGAGCGGGCGGACCGTCGGGGTCCGCGTGGCCGCCAGTACGTTCTGGGTGCCACTGATATTCGTTCGAGCCGAACGTGATGCGATCGACCTGGCCCGAGAAATATGCCACCTTCCCAGCACCGTTGAATGCCACCGTGACCGTGTGATCGTTCGACTGATCGCGGTTGACCAGCATCAACGCCCACTGACCATCTGGGCGCTCGACAGCGTACGCGGTGACCAGGACATTTCCGGCGGCATCGCTTACATCGCTTGTGGCTTTGAATTGCTTGTGCGGCGCGTCGATCGGTTGCACCCATTCTTTGGTGATCATCTGCGCTGCGATGTATTGAGGCGGATATCCCAGCATGTTGTAGTTCTGATCGATCCACAGGAAATTTCCGAAGCCGCCGTATCCATTGGGATAGGGCATGTAGTGGAAGTAATAAGTGCCGCTGGCACCTTCGGCCATGATGCTGCCGACGTAGTCGGCAAGCCACAGGCCGCTCTTGACGCTCGACGGAGGGGCGCCTCCTCCGATGTTGCCCTCGGTCATAAAGAACGGAATGTTCGGCGGTACGCCGTTGTCCTTCCAGACCTGCATGATGTGGCGGACGTATTCCGGCTCAGGATAGAGATCGGCCCATGAGTAGCTGGGTCGATCCTGATACGGGTAGTGCTCGAAGGAAAAGAAGGTGAAGTCGTTGAGGCGTCCGTGGGATTTCAGATAGTCGACGAAGCGGCCGATCCAGGAAACTTTGCCATTAGCGTCGGGCCAAACCTCGACATCGCCGAAGGTGCCTTCAAAGGGAGGTCCTCCAAGTTTAGCTTCGGGAACAAGCTTGTGAATCGCGGTCGCGAACTGAAGGTAGAGAGTTGCGTAGTCTTCCGGCAGCATGTGCTGTCCGTCGGCTTCTTCCCCCATTTCGATGTAGGAAATCGGGTAGTGCCGCTTGTAGAGATAAGCGATTTCGTTGGCGGCATCTTCCGGAGTGGAGTAGAGCATCGCGATCGGAACCATCGTCGGAAGTCCACGCGTGATACCGGAATTGAAAAAGAAATCGAATCCCACCTGGTCGCCGCGGTTGTAGTCAAGATCGGAAGCCGCGTGCCATGGGTCCACCGAAGAAGGCCACGTAATCGTCTGGTCGCGGCTGGGAAAGTGCGTGACGTAGTCGTTGAATGCGCCATCGGCGGAGAGCGCTCCGACGTAGAGTTCATTGATGGCAAAGCCCATGCAGTTGCGCTTATCGGCAGAGCCGTGAGTATCGCAGGTATTTGAGGACTCGGTCATCCAGATGCGGAGATAGCGGACGGGTATCATCCAGTCGACGAGTTTCAGGGTAACCGTTCCACCCTTGCCATCGGTGATGTTGCCCATCGGGTAGGTCTGCCACGTACCCTTCATAGTGCCGTCGTAGAAGGGCTCCATTTCGCCGGTCCAGAACTGAACAGCATAGTGCTTGGCATAAGGATCGGCCCAGGCGATGCGGATAGCGTTGACGTCAATCTTGGTGCCAAGGTCGATCATCACCCACTGCGGATGAAGCGAATCGTCTTCGCCGGTAAAAGCCTTGGTCAGATACGGATTACTCTTCCAATAGGAATGGATGTCGCCGTCGGTGAGGCGCGACCATCCGTTGCCATCGCCTCGACTGAATCCGCGATGCGGCAGTGGGTACGCCCATGAACTGTGAATCTCGGCGCCCGGCTCCGCGGTGCCGACGAAATAACCTTCCTGCTTGTCGGCATTGCTCCACTTGCCATTCGGATTCCAGTGCCAGGCTTCGACCATGAGTTCGGTGTTCTGGCGATAGGTGACGGTCTGCCACCCAGCATTGAGGATTTCTTTGAGCAGTGGGTCTTTGAGCAAGTGATCGGGACTGCCCGTGCGCAAGCGATCGATGGCGGCGCCGAGAGAATGCACGGGACTGTATGTGTTGGCGACGTGGGCGGGGTCGGCATCAACCGTCACCTTTTGTCCCAAGGCCGAGTTTACAAAGAACAGGATGCTGATGAGTGCGGCAGACACAAGTGGGCGCATTTTCTTATGCATCGACGACATGCCTCCCTACTTCTCCCCGCCGAAGTGGCTGGGCTCTATTGAAACGATTGATTACTAAGAAAAAACACGAAACAGCATACACCCGGGGCAGCTTCAGAAATGAAAACCGCAAGGTGCGCCTTGGCGCATTGACCGGCTTCGTCCCGCCCTGCTACCGTCATATGTTTGCCCTGCGCCGTTCGAACGGAGATTTTCATGCCTGCCATCAAATTCCGTGGTGTTGATTTTCTGCAATACGATTCGCTACTTACCGAAGAAGAACGTCTGGTGCGCGACACCACGCGCCAATTTATCGAAGACAATTTGATTCCCATCATCGAGGAATGCAATCGGGCTGGGCGGTTTCCGAAGGAACTGATCAAGCCGATGGCGGAGCTCGGATTCTTTGGCGCGTCATTGAAGGGATATGGCTGCGCCGGAATGGGCAACGTCGAGTACGGACTGATGACGCAGGAACTGGAGCGCGGTGATTCGGGCGTGCGCAGTTTCGTGAGCGTACAATCCGGACTGTGCATGTATCCCATTTATGAGTTCGGCAGCGATGAGCAGAAAAATACATGGCTGCCAGCCATGCAGAAGGGCGAAAAGCTCGGCTGCTTCGGATTGACCGAACCGGATTTTGGATCGAATCCCGGTGGCATGCGCACGCGCGCAAAGAAAGTCGGGAACGAGTACGTCATCAACGGCGAGAAGATGTGGATCACCTCGGGAACGATCGCCGATGTTGCGGTGATCTGGGCCAAGGTCGAGAACGAAAACGACCGCGTTCGCGGGTTTCTGGTAGAGACCGACCGTCCCGGATTCAAAGCCGACGATATTCACGGGAAGTGGTCACTGCGGGCATCGGTGACTTCGGGGCTGTCACTGCAAGACGTACACGTGCCCGAGTCGAATCTGCTGCCGAAGACCGGTGGATTGAAGTCTCCGCTGATGTGCCTGAACCAGGCGCGTTACGGCATCGCGTGGGGAGCGATCGGCGCCGCGATGTCGTGTTACGACTGCGCCTTGCAATATTCGCTGCTGCGGAAGCAGTGGCGCGACCAGCCGATTGCGTCGCATCAGCTTGTCCAGGACAAGCTTACGTGGATGATCAGCGAGATCACGAAAGCTCAACTGCTGGTACTGCAGGTTGGAAGACTAAAAGACGCGGGGAAGGTGGAACCGCAGCACGTTTCGATGGCAAAGCGAAATAACGTCTGGATGGCGCTGGAGTGTGCCCGCCTCTCGCGCGATATTCTCGGCGCGAACGGCGTCGCGGACGATTATCCGATCATGCGTCACCTGATGAATCTGGAGTCGGTGAAAACCTACGAAGGCACGCATGACGTACATTCGCTGATCATCGGGCAGAGTATTACGGGGATTGACGCGTTCTAGAGATCAGGGTTGTGCTCAACCTTGGTTTCAACTTGGTACCGGCTGTGGTACGCCTCGCTTCGCTTCCGCGGGGCGGACGAATGCGTCCGCCCCTACACGAACCTATCCGTACAACTCTTCCAGCAGTTCATACGCTCGCCGCATATGCGGGATGACGATGCTGCCGCCTACGACCATGGCTACGTTGAGTGCTTCTTCCTGCTCCGGGCGAGGTACGCCGAGGCGGTACGCCTGGATCGCATGGTAGAAGATGCAGTCATCGCAGCGGAGAACCGCGGAAGCGACCAATCCCATCAACTCTTTCGTCTTTGCTGACAACGCGCCTTCGAGGTACGTGTTGTGGTCGATGTTGTAGAACCGCTTTACCAGGAAATTGCTGGCCTTGTCGACGTTAGCGTTCAGGCGCTCTCTCGTGTCCAGGAACTTGCGCGCTAATTCGCTCTTCTCCGAGACGTATTTCTCCGTGAACAAATAGGTGGGCTCTTTACGCTCTGGCGTCGGACGTTCCTGCGGGGGATGTTCCGTGATTGTGCTCTGGCCGTTTGTCGTGGTGGGCATGCGCAAATGGTAGCAGAATGCGAATGCATGCGCGGAGACAGAGCGCATCTCCACTACACGCAGTTCGCGGGCGGGGGCGCCTGAGCCACATACTGCTACGCAGTGGGTTTGTCTCGTGGTGGCTCTACTGCCATGAATTCTTGCGCGAAACGTTGCGCATAGTTTTCTAACAATGTCGGAATACGATCTGGCGCGCTTGACTTCAGGATGAGCCCCGCGTGGTGATGCTTCTTGATTCGCAGGAAGACTTCGGGGTCGTTGTAGGCAGAAGTGTCAGGATCTTCTTGCTTCGCCAGCGAAAGAATCACTCCGGCGTATTCTTCGCGGATCGGTGGCAACTTGTAAGAGCCATCGCCACCTGCTACTTCGATACGCGCCCATTCTCGCCAAAGATTAATGCCGGTTGCTGTCTCGACCATTTCGTTGATGTAGGCGCCACCTACCCGGGCGGCGCATTCGAGGAAATAGAAATGTCCGTCAGCATGGGCGCGAATGAATTCTGCATGCGAAACGCCGCGCAGAAGTCCAAGGGCGGCAATCAAATCGTGATTGGTGGCCCGCAACGCCGTGTCATCTTCGCTTCCACGTGGCACGGTGAAAGTGGTGAATACGCCGCCGTGAGCCACGTTCATCGGAGGTTTGCCGTACTTGGAGACGTTGGCAAAAACGACTTCATTCTCGGAGACCACTGAGTCGACGTGGTAGACGTCGCCGGGTAGGAACTTCTCGACCAAGTAAGAAGACTGCTTGTCGCCCAACTGCTCGAGCAGAGGCCACAGCTCTTCGGGAGTGGAAAACTTCTTAATTCCGATCGCAGATGCTTCCTGGCGCGGCTTGAGCACCCACGGTCCTGAGACATGATCGAGGTAGTACCGGATGTCCCCGTGATTCACGACTGGAACAAAATCTGGCACCCGCACGTGGCGATCGAGAGCCCGCATGCGCATCGCCAACTTGTCGCGAAAGTACCGCATGGTGGTGAGCCCCATCCCCGGGATGCGCAGATGCTCACGCAAGGTCGCGGCTGTTTCCATATCGAATTCATCGAGCGCGACGATGCGGTCGAGTTTCTCGTTGCGCGCCAGATGCGTAACCGCCTTGACGATATCGTCCAGCGGAATCTCATCCGGCAGATAGTACATATCGTCAAGGCTCTCGCGCGGCCAATCGGCATTGCGCAGCTTTTCCGCGGTGAGCAAGATGACCCGGCAACCGCTGCGTTTGCACTGACGCATGAACTCCTGGCCTTTTTCGTAGGTCGTGATGCAGAGAAACGTGAGCGGACGGGCGTCAGGCATGGCTTCAGGCTGTGATCAGGGATAGGAGGATAGCACGTTAGCTGCTTCCTCAGGCATCAGACGACTCCATGAACAAAAACGATTGGGTGAATGCGGTATTTTCATTCTTCGCGAGAGTGCGGTATAGTCCACCCCGGCGCGTGACAATTTCGGGTGCACGCAGAAGGGGCTTCATGGGGACACAGACTCGGCCGGAAGGCAAGGCTCGCACGTTTGGCGAAAACATCGAAAGCGACTTGGCGTCGCGATTCCTGCGCGTGGTGGAAGTCGCGGCAATCGCATCGGCCCGCACCATGGGTCAAGGCGAACGCAAACTCAGCGATCAGGTCGCGACGGAAGCCATGCGGAAGACAATGGATGCGATCCCGATGCGTGGAACCATTGTTATCGGTGAGGGCGAGCGGGATGAGGCCCCAATGCTTTATATCGGGGAGAAGGTCGGCGCCGAATTCCCGAATGGCACTGAGGTTCCAGAAGTCGATATCGCAGTCGATCCGCTCGAAGGTACGAATTTGTGTGCGACTGGAGCGCCCGGGTCGATCACGGTGCTGGCAGCGTCAGAGCGCGGCGGCCTGCTGAACGCGCCGGACTGCTACATGGAAAAGATCGTCGTGGGGCCGTCTTGCAAGGATGCGGTTTATCTCGATGCGCCCGTGTCGCACAACCTGAAGAATATTGCCAGGCGGCTGGATCGCGATGTGGAGGATCTGGTAGTCATGGTGCTCGATCGCCCTCGGCATGAGAAGCTCATTGCCGATATTCGGGCGGCAGGCGCACGAATTCGGCTGATCGGTGACGGGGATCTTTCTGCCGGAATCGCAGCAGCCGTGATCGGAACAGGTGTGCACGTCGTGATGGGGTCCGGTGGCGCACCGGAAGGGGTGATTACCGCCGCCGCGGTGCGCTGCCTGAATGGGTACATGCTCGGGAGGCTGGTGGTGAAGCCGGACCAGGAAGAACGACTGGAGCGGATGGGGATCAAGGATAAGAACCGGATTTACGAGGCTGAAGATTTGGCTCCGGGCAAGCAAATCATCTTCGCGGCAACCGGGGTGACCGACGGCGCGCTGATGAAAGGGGTGCGCTTCTTTGGCGAAGGGACGCGAACGTCATCCGTGATCATGACGCTCCGCACCGGCAAAGTGCGCTTTGTGGATAGCATTCATCTGGAGAAGAGCCCGGACTTCAAGGTGAGGTTCACGTAGAAATGAGACCAAGCAATCGATAGCGTATCGGATCACCTGCCGGCGGAGACTCGCGGGAATGACCACCGCAACCAAAAAAGAGCAATCAGGATGCTTTCTCCGCTACCGATAAAATTTGATCGGGACTGAAGCCGTTACCAAAATGAGGGGCTGCGGTTGAGTTGACGCGCTATCTCGATTTAGGAATTGCTGTATGCCATTCCTCTTTGTCATCCTGAGGGCGCGCCGCTTTTTTGGCGCCGGAGGACCCATGCAACTCTGCCTGCAGTGCTCCTGCGGTCGGGGACTGCATAGGTCCTCCGGCCTGCAAAAAGCGCAGGCCATCAGGATGACACCGCGTTGGATAACGTTAGGAAGCTGCAATAGCTAAAACGGGCAGCAGTCGTCAGTGCAATACCCCTCACTTCAGATATTCCGAGTTCTTCTTCAGATCCTCCGGAACTGGCGGATGAGGTGGCCATTCCTGGGAAAATCCCTTGAGCAGCGGGGTGGCGACTTCCGACCTGGGCGTGCCATCGTGCACGACGAAGGTGTGCGGATTGCCTTTGGAATATCCCTCCCATAGGCTGACGCCAGCGTAGGCTCCGTCTTTGCGCAGGACGTAATACGTCATGTCCATGTAGCGCAGCCTGGTCATATCACCGTTATAGTTGCGGACGATGCGCTTGAGAGCGTCCAGACCTGCCTCCTGCGGAGACATGCCATGCCGCATGTTCTCTACGATGGTGTGAGCACCCGCAACTTTGATGTTCTCTTCCCCGCTGCCGGTGGCGCCGGCTGAGCCCACATCCTGATCGGTGAAGCATCCCGCGCCGATGATGGGAGAATCGCCGCAACGGCCCGGGATTTTGAAAGCGAGCCCGCTGGTCGTTGTAATACCCGACATCTCCCCTTTCTCATTCAAGACTGAGCAATGAATCGTTCCGGTTAGGGGAAAGAGAACACGGCGCACTGCTGCGACCTGAAACTCCGGCTCAATGCCGAGTTCACCGGCCCGTTGCTTCAATTGCTCGATCCGCTCGTGCCGCAAATCAGCCGTCGGTTTCGCATCGCTGGGCGGATGCCAATGCGGATCGGCTAAACCCGGTCCCCACCAGTCGCGGTCGGAGTTGAACTCTTTCCAGAGGAGCCAGATTTTGCGGGAGCGATCCGTCAGCAGATTTTCGCGCGGAAACCCCATGGCGACGGCAAAGCGTTCGGCACCTTCTCCGACGAGCATGACGTGGCCGGTATTCTCCATGACGGCCTTCGAGACCATCGAGACATTCTTGATGTTGCGCACGCCGCCGACGGATCCCGCGCGGCGGGTGGGGCCGTGCATGCAGCAGGCATCGAGTTCGACCACACCCTCTTCATTGGGTAGACCACCGAGGCCGACGGAATCGTCGTTGGGATCGTCTTCGGGCCCTCTCACTACGCGGATCGCAGCATCGAGAGTGTCGCCACCGCTTTTGAGGTAGGCGTATGCGGCTTCGATATAAGCGTGTCCGTTATGCGCACAGATCATGATCGCGCGCTTGGCAGGGTCGTTGTTTGACGCGTGCCCCTGCTGACCGGAGTTTAGAGATACAGCAGCCTGTGCTCCAGTTCCTGCCGCGACGGCTCCCAACACTGACGTTTTTACGAAATCCCGCCTCGAGATTGACAACCCGGCCTCCTGGAAGTGTGCGGGCAGACCAATGGAAGCTCGTGATCAGCCGCGATTCTCGCAAACGTATTGCTAACCTGTTTGCGCGGAAGGCGCAAGAATATCACGATGGCGCGGCACCGTGTGATAACAATGCCGCGCTTTTCTGATTCCCAGGAGATGGGGCGTGATTTACCGACTCGCGTACTTGCGAAGCCGGCCCGGGTAATCGGCTCCGGCTTTCTGCAACTGCTCGGCAGCGGCGTTACTAATGGGCTGCACCTTTTCTGAACGGAAGCGCAGCAGTGCTGCGATATTGCCAACTTTGTCGAACTCGGGACCTCCGTTTACATAATAAGTTTCGATATCGCGCCGAACGACCCATGGCAAGATGGCCTCGCCCACATCGACAATTTCCTGGGTAGCTTTGCCGCACACGGGGCAGAAGCTGACGAGGTGGGCATCGATGTGTCCGCACCCCGAGCATTCGACGGCATGGGCCTGAAGGTTTTCGCCAATCAGCAGGGTCTGCACTTCCCCCAATTCGAGGGAGCGCAGAACACGGCGTAGGCCGGTGACGCCACGGGAATTGCTGCGGGCCTGATTAACGGCCTGAGCGATCAGGTCGCGACGGCGCTCGCTTTGCCACCGATCCAATAGTTGCTGCGCGTGACTGCGAATTTCATCGCGCGTGGCGTGTGCCAGATCAGCATGGAAGCGTCCGATCAGGGCCTGGCTGACATAAGGATGCAATAAAGGTTCAAACAGCGGGCGATGCGCATCCTGGCAGGCAAGAATCCACTTTTCGAAGACACCCCTCTCCAGCAGATCCTTCAAGGTATCTGCAACATTCTTGAAATGCTGGCGCGCCTCGTCCTCGACACGGCGCTGGGCGTGCCCTCCGTCGTATCCACCGTAGCCGTCGCTGCGTCCGCGGCGAGGTAAAGGATGAAACAGATCGTGACGTTCAGTGAGCTCTCCAAGACGAAGATCAAAGATACGAGCGCGGTGCCGATCGATTAATACAACTCCGAGCAGTGGCGAGGCGCCGAGCAAATGGGCCAATGGTTTGAGATGAAAATGACGGTCAATAAAAATCTGCGTGCTGCCCAAGGTTGCCGGTAAGTCGTACTCACGCCATATGTTCTGGGCGGCACAGGCGAACACTGCCTTGGCATGCGTACCGTTGCTTCGCAATTCGCTCGACATTCGGACCACGCGTTCGATGTCGGCCCGGGCACAATCCTTCTTGCCGTTCGCTTCAAGGGTGCGCATAGCTTCTTTTGCGAGATCCTTAATCAGGATCGAGTCTTCTTTATGTGCCTTGTTGCGCGGTGTCGACGGCTGAAAATAAAAACTGACGGCACAGGAATGATCATCTTGAAATTCGGCTAATTGACGGATTTCTTCGCGAGTAATGCTCATAGATTCTCTCCCCAACAGATTGAAGTTTTGGATTAAGCGGCGCCGGTTGGAGCGAACCGGCCCTGGAACTGAACTGCCAGTCCCGGCGCCTTGCGTAGGTGGTCACGCGCAGCACTAACAAACGCGAGCACGCGCTCGGCAGAGTGGCCTGTGATGGCCACAATCTCTTCAACGTTGAACCCTTCAATGGCATGAAGGATGAACGCTTCGCGTGGACCCGAGCCCAAATCGCGTAGAGACGCGGCGATCATCCGCAATAGCTCGTCGGAGGCCATGATTTGCTCAGGCGTGGCGACGCGTGCGTCAGCAATCACGGTTTCGCCCGTAATCGATTCATCAGGCTGGTGGAACTGGAGCTCCGGTTCGTCGCTTGCCTTGACGTTGGGCCGCCGCGCAGAATCTTCCAGATGAACGGCGTTCCCATTGGTCTCGTCCGTATGGGACAGCCTGTCTAATGCACGCAAAGCCTCGCGGTATAACCAGGGTTCAAGGGCAAGTTTTTCGGGCTTATCCTGGCCTTCCGCCAAAGCGGAGGCGATGGCCTCGTCGATCACTTCTTCTTTTGAGATCGAGTCGGGCGCAATCATCTCCTGCGCCTCGCGGAAGTAAATTTCGCGTTCGACGAAACGGTCAAGGCGGGCGAGATTGGCGTTCACATAAGTGCGCACATCGTCAGAAGAGATGGTTGGGGGAAACACTGCGGCCAGGGTCTTCTCGAAAGGCACCTCCCGGATGGGAGTGCCTTGGCGGGCGGCATTGCCCCGTCGCCCGCGCTGCCATTTATGCGAGGCGCGCAGAATCTCCTTGTGCTTGTTCAACTGCTGCAGCAGGTCTTCGAAGGCAGTCTTGATAGCCGCCTCTGCTGTCGGGGCCTTTTTGTTCACGGCCATTTGTCCGGAAGGCAGGCGCAGATTTAAAGAAACGCTTGTACCTTCACGGGGAGAAACGTCTTCCACCATGCCCTTCAGGTGGACGAGTTCCGGCCTGAACACTTGCAGCCGTTTTTGCAGTTTTTCGATTTGGTGCTGAACGTCTTTCTCTACGGAAGGAGCTTTATGAAGCCGATAACTAACGTGAACGTTCATGAGCGCCTCGGCCTTGCTGTACGAAGTTCGCGCAACCAAGAGCTATCTAAGGCCGATTGTACACCTGTCGGAAAACAGGTGAACGGAGAAATCGAACATGCGCAGATCATTAATTCTTACTAGTAATTCCAACGGTGCAACCCTTTCGAATCGAAAGGGTTTGCAGCGCTGGCGAGAGCAGTTTATGATCCCCACCCATGACACCAGGCAAAATCTGTGTGGTTGTACTCCTAGCCTCGTTTGCGATTGCGCAAAATCCATCGGCTCCAGAGTCGTCAAAAGAAATTGACAACGTCTACTCGGATTCTCACTCTCTATACCTCGATCTTCATGAACACCCCGAGTTGTCAGGACACGAAGTCCAGACTGCATCGAAGCTAGCCACCGCGCTGCGAAAAGCCGGATATGAAGTCACCGAACACATTGGCGGAACCGGAATCGTTGCGATCCTGAAAAATGGTCCCGGGCCAACCATCATGCTGCGTACGGAACTCGACGCTCTTCCCGTGGAAGAGAAGACGGGGCTTCCCTATGCAAGCAAGGCGCGTACAAAAGACGATGCCGGGCACGATGTTCCGGTGATGCAAGCCTGCGGCCACGACTTGCACATGGCTTCCCTACTCGGCACAGCTGAAATTATGGCCAGGAGTAAGAACACGTGGCACGGCACGCTGATGCTGATTGGCCAACCCGCGGAGGAAACGATCTCCGGGGCCAAGATGATGCTCGATGATGGCTTCTTGAAGCGGTTTCCCAAGCCGGACGCAGCGGTCGCGCTACACGTTCACAACTTGCTGCCCGCAGGAATGGTTGGAATTGCTCCTGGAATTCACGATGCGAACGCCGATTCCATCCGCATCACGATCTATGGCAAAGGCGGGCATGGCTCAGCGCCTCACACCGCCATCGATCCGATCGTGATCGCAGCGCGGACGATTCTGGCCCTTCAGACAATTCCCTCCCGCGAAGTGAAACCCGGCGACATGTCTGTGGTGACCGTTGGCTACATTCACGCAGGAAATAAGAACAACATCATTCCGGACGACGCGGAGTTGGGGCTAACGGTTCGCACTTACAAAGCTGAGGTGCGCAAGCAAGTGCTTGCAGCGATCACGCGAATCACCAAGGCAGAGGCGGCGGCCGCGGGCGCGCCGAAGGAACCTTTGATTGAGCATTATGAGAGCACCGACTCCGTGTACAACGACCCTGCGTTGGCGGCACGGCTTAAGGGGGTATTGGAATCCGCACTTGGGAAGAACAACGTCGTGATCGTCGATCCGATGACGGGGTCCGAAGATTTTTCGTATTTTGTCGAGCAAGGCATTCCTGGGTTCTACTTCAACCTTGGAGGCGCGGACCCTGGCAAGTACGCCGAGGCCAAGGCGTCTGGGACCATGCTGCCGTCAAACCATTCCTCTTTATTTGCTCCGGATGTCGATCCGTCGTTGCGGACGGGAATCACGGCAGAGGTGGCTGTGCTGCGGAATCTGCTTAATGCGACTCCCGACGAACTGCACAAATTGACCGCAAGCACAAAATAAGATCGGGAGCCGCACCGGGGAATGCAGGTAGGCGAAAGGATTCCTATACCGCAACCGTGACCGAGGTCTCAGTGCGTGTGACAGGGCGGTAGAGTGTGTCGCGCTCGATCGGAACGCGCCCGGCAGCGCGAATCAGGCGCTCGAGTTCCTCCCTGCGCATGCCCTGCGGAGTGGTCGCGCCGGCATCGTGATAGATCTTCTCTTCGATCACGGTGCCGTCCATGTCATCAGCGCCAAAGCGCAACGAGATCTGCGCTATCTTCGCGGTCATCATCTGCCAGTACGACTTGATGTGTGGGAAGTTGTCGAGCACGAGCCGACTCACCGCGATTTGCTTGATGTCGAGCATGCCGGTCGTCTTCGGCAGATGCTGCAGGGGAGTGTTATCGGGGTGAAACGCCAGCGGGATGAAAGTCTGGAAGCCGCCGGTTTCGTCCTGCAAAACGCGCAGCTTCATCAGATGATCAACGCGGTCTTCGTCGTTTTCAACATGGCCGTAAAGCATGGTCGCGTTCGACTTCAGTCCAATCTGGTGAGCTAGCTTGGCGGTCTCAAGCCACTGGTCGCCGTCGATCTTGTGATCGCAAATGATGTGGCGCACGCGGTCGGCAAAAATCTCGGCGCCGCCGCCGGGTAGCGAATCAACTCCTGAGCCTTTCAATTGCTCCAGCGTCTCGCGGATTGAAAGCTTGGCGCGCCGCGCCAGATAGGCGACTTCCACCATGGTGAACGCCTTTAAATGCACCTGCGGGAACCGCTGTTTCAGGCCCGAGCACAGATCGAGAAAATACTGAAACGGCAGGTCAGGGTGCAGGCCGCCGACGATGTGAAATTCAGTAACCGCTTCGGAATATCCGGAAGCCGCTGTCTCGAAGGCCTCCTCCAACGCCATCGTATAGGCACCCGGCGCGTCTTTCTTGCGCCCGAAAGCGCACAGGCGGCACGCCGCTACGCATACATTCGTCGGATTGATATGGCGGTTGACGTTGAAATACGTCTTGTCGCCATGCATCCGCTCTCGCACAAGATTCGCCATCCAGCCGACGGCGAGGATGTCGCCTGTCCGGTAAAGCACAAGCGCATCAGAGGCATCAAGACGCGCGCCCGTGAGAACTTTTTCATGGATCGGCTGCAGCCGCGGATCGTCCGTTTGAAACGGGTGCGTGGTCGACGCGTGCGAAGAGAGCATCCCCTTGATGATATCAGGAAGAGCCTCATTTTTAGGGGCCAGGCAGACTACTGGTTAACGACCAAGCGGTCCTGCACCTGGGCGTATTCATCGTCGGACAGTACGTGACGAGTGACCAGTTGGTGGCTGTTCGCGTAAGGACGCTCAGCGATGATGCGGTCAGCCTTTTCGGAGGTAATCCCGGGCAAAGACGTAAGGTCCTGCTTCGATGCCTTATTGAGATCGACCGAGTGCTTGCTGCTAAGCCCGTCTTTCAGGCCTTGGGCAACGGCCTTGGTATCGCGCTTCACCGCAGCGGTCTCTTCTGCAGTTTTTTGCCGAATCTGATCGGGACTAGAGTTGGTGCAGCCGGAAAAAACCATCAGGCCGGCCCCAAGCAGCGCAAGAGGAAGCGCTTTTCGTTTCATGGCATTCGGATGCCGATGTCACAGTTCCCGGTTGTCGAGATGCACATCTGAACCCATCCTCGCAGAGCAAAACTGCATCTACTCTTCGAGTTGGACCAGCAGTGCGCGCCCGTGAAAACCACAAAAGGAGATGGACCGTGAGAAACGCAATTACTGCATTCTTCCTAGGGGTTTTGCTGTGCGCTCCTTCGATTGCGCAAAACACTCCGCCCGCCTCGGGCACCGAGCCGGGATCCCAACCACAACCATCCACCCCGGCGGGACAACCCGCATCTGCTGCAACGCAGCCGGCAACTCCCGCCAGCAATCCGCTTAAGATTGCACCCGGTAGTGTTATTCCGGTGCAATTGCAGAAGACCGTGGATGCCAAGAAGGCGAAGACCGGCGATGAAGTCGTGGCGACGGTTACGCAGGACATGAAGACCAACAGCGGAAACGTGGTCCTTCCCAAGGACACAAAAATCTTGGGACACGTAACCTCAGCGCAGGCCCGCGGCAAAGAACAGAAGGAGTCTGCTCTCTCCATCACGTTCGATCATGCCGTCGTGAAGGGGGACCAGATGCCATTGCCCATGTCGATGCAGGCGGTGATCGTTCCGCCGTCGAGCAACCCGGCCGGAGGTGGCGGGGATGAAGGAGGCGCTGTTCCGCCGAGCGGCGGGTCCAGTTCGCCCATGGCGGGACGAACGCCCACGGGCGGATCGAGTCAAGCTCCGCAGCAACCGAAAAACTACCCGCCGGGAGAAGGATCGTCGGAGTCTCAGCCGCAGACCGGGGCGCGTCCGCCGATCACCGGCAATACCCAAGGTGTCATTGGCATGCCCGATGTGACACTGCAGACCGCGCAGAACACGTCGCAAGGTTCACTGATGACCTCGGCGAAGAACAACGTCAAGATCGAAAAAGGAACGGTGCTACTGCTGCGGGTGCAGTAGGAACGCGAACGCAGTTCTAAAGCTGAAGTGCAGCACATTGGAGCGAGGAAATTCACTTCCACCTTTGTCATCCTGATGGCCTGCGTTCTTTGCAGGCCCGAGGACCTATGCAGTCCCGGTGTGCACTTGCGCTGCAGGCAGAGTGCATGGGTCCCCCGGCGCCAAAGAACGGCGCCATCAGGATAACAATGCTTTTTTACAAAACCCCGCTCCCTCATCACAGACTTTGGCTTTGCGTGCGCGTCAGGATCGGCGGTCATGATCCCGCTTCTAGCTTCTTTTTTGCGAGCGGGCGCGCGAAAGCGTTTGTGGGATTGTGGAAGTTGATTTCTAGAACTTTGCGGTAATAATCGCGGGCCTGCGGCGCGTCACCTGACTTTTCATACGCCTGCGCCAGCAGCACGAGAATGAAGGGATCGTGTTGATCTGCCTGCTGGAGATCCGCAATTGCAGCCTTATAGTCGCCAGCGTATAACGCCGCGTAGCCGGTCAGGTAAGGATAGAACCTCATCTGGTCGGGATTGTTCGCTTTGTCGAGTGCTACTTTGGCAGCCCTCACGTGCTGCTGGGCTTCCTCGGCATTACCGCGGCGGGCGGCGATGCGAGCCTGCGCACTTTCCCAACGGAAAAGCCACAGGTTCTTGTCTGACTCTGACAGATCGGTTTTGCGCGAGACCGTGTCATAGCCCATCTTGTACCACTTGTACGCATGATCGGGATCCCCGAGCTCCAGATAAATGCGGGCGAGTTCGTTACAGGCTTCTGCGGCGGCTACAGAATCACCTTTCGTAAGCCGCGCGTTGAATACCTGCATCTCGGGCTCGGCGGCCTTGAAAGCGTCCCCCTGGAATGCATAAGAGAATGCGAGCGCACGCAGAGCCTGCTCTTTCGAATCGGCGGGAGCGACTTCGACAGCCTTTGTCAAATGTTCCTGCGCCTTCGCGTACTCGCCTTTCAGATCGAGAGCCGCGCCGGTTTCGAGGTGTGCGGGATAAAAACCTGGAGTTTTTGCTAGTGCTTGTCTGTAAAGCGCAATGGCTTCGTCTTGTTTCCCGTCTCGGCTCAGCTTGACTCCGCGTTGCACGAGATCGGCAGCGCTGCCTGGAATCGGGGCTTCCTTGGGAGCAGGCTGTTGAGCAACACAACACGCGGTTAGCAGGAACGGAAAGATCACGCGACGAACATGGGAACGCATTCAGGCCTCCAGATTTGCGTTAGCGATTATGCCACGAATAGGACCGTGAGTTGATGACCGGACTATTTGCGCAGAAGGAGGTCTGCTGCTACGAAGACGAAGAAGAGGACAGAGATGACTCCGTTCATAGTGAAGAAAGCCGCATTCAGCTTCGAAAGATCGTTCGGTTTCACCAGTGAGTGCTCATAGAGTAAAAGCAGAACCACGACAAGGACGCCAAGGGCGGCAAGTTTTCCCATTCCGAAGACCAGAAATAGTCCGATGAGAAATCCGATCATGATCAGGTGAAAGACGCGAGCAATCCAAAGCGCGCCCCGGATGCCGAAATAACGTGGGAGAGAATGCAAACCAGCGCCGCGGTCGAAGTCGTAATCCTGGCAGGCGTAGAGGACATCGAAACCGCCCACCCAAAACGTCACCGCTGCCGTGAGCAGCAGAATGCGCGGATCCAGCGAGCCTTGCACGGCGATCCAGGCGGCTGAGGGCGCGATACCCAGCGCAAATCCTAATACCAGGTGCGACCAGCGCGTCACTCGCTTCGTATAGGAGTAGAGCAGTAACACAGCAAGGGCGACAGGCGAAAGGAGCAAGGACAGACGGTTCAGCTGGCTTGCTGCGAGCACAAACACGGCGCTCGAGACCACGACAAACGACACCACGAAAGCCGGAGAAAGGTGCCCAGCAGGTAAGGCTCGTGCGCTCGTGCGTGGATTAGCGGCATCGATCGCGGCGTCAGCCCAACGATTAAACGCCATGGCCGCCGAACGAGCCGCAACCATCGCGACGATAATCCATAGAAGCTGATGAACCGAAGGCCATCCTCCGGCCGCGAGCATCGCCCCACACAGCGCGAACGGGAGCGCAAAAATCGAGTGCTCCCACTTGATCATCTCGAGCGTGATGCGCAGATTGTGCAGCACGGCCATGGGTTGATTGTAATGCAGGGCACAGTGGCTAGTGGTCAGTGTTGAGTGATCAGATTGACGTGGGTTCACGCTCGGCTTTGCCTCGCGGGACGGACGAATGCGTCCGTCCCTACACATCCGGAGCCTGGCCACTGGTCACTGATCACTCGCTTCACCGAACATCATCTCCTTCATCCGCCTGTCCGACGCCTGCCAGATCTTCACTACTTCAAACAGAATCACCGTCCCATAACTCACGGCGAGCCACACCAGCACTGCCTCAATCGGCAGATCGCACCACGCGCCGATAAACACTCCCATCATCGCTTGCTGTTGATAATTCCACCATCCGTAGGGCAGAGCTAACGTCGCTTCCCACAGCATGCTGACCAGCATGATGAAAAACATCGTCATGCTGAGCGCGCGCCAGTTGATGAACCGCTTCGTCGCCGGATAGAAACTCATCGCTGGCGTCAGCCCTCCGACGACCAGCACGATGAAATACCCAGGCCATCCCTCATGCACCTGCGAAAAATACTTCTTGTAAATGAATGCTCCCGCAATTAACACGGCCGCCACGATCAGCGTTGTGGGATGGAACTGCAGCAATCGTGGCAACGCCCGCGCCGCGCCGCGATAGTCTTCAACCGTGTACGCCGCCAGCCAGTATTCGCTGAGCCACACGTACAAAAGCAGAATCGTGATGAACCCGGTGAGATAGAAGAAATATTCCTCAATGGGTACCCACTTGCCCAGCGCCGGAGCAAGAATCCCCAAAGTCGCCTTCGGATCAGGGAACCAGAAGAACCACTGCGCAAAAATCACATCCAACAAACAACCGATCGGCGCGAGAATACCGATCGTCCGCCAGAATGCCTTCTGAGGAACATCCAGCCCTTCGCTCGGTAGGAACCACACACCGATCACCACAATCGGAATAACGAACAGCAGCAGACTCCACGTATATCCATGCGGAGAAGCGCCCTTGATTGCCAGTACAGTGGCGGGCGTGACCACTGAATGCAGTGCAATTGCCGCGGGAATTGCGATCATCGCCAGCATCGCAATGACAATGCCTGCCGCGACCGTCGGCCTCGGAGTTCCATGGCTGCGTGGCTGCTGCATGTGCCCTCCCCGAATCCGCCGGATTCTACTCCTTGGGCTTTGTGCCGGCAGAAATTTTTGACACTGTCCTAAAACCACCCGGAGGACTCGAGCGCAGCGCCCTGCAGTCGGCGTCATCCCGACGGAGCCGCTTTTCCGGCGGAGGAGGGATCTCGCGGTGCAGTGTCTACGCAGTCGGTTGTAAAACGCTCGCCCCCTGCACTAAGGTACATGGCCAAAGGGTCATCCCCCGGTAATTGAAAGTCACCGCAATCCCCGTTAACTTAACCATGAGCCCGTCTCTCGATGGCTACAACCACAACCAAGCCTGATCTGGATATCGCTCCTTCCGGCGCGGGTCTGTCCGCCTGGCCGAAAGACGCGAGTGGTTCGCTTGTCATCGGTCAGTCATCGGTACAGAGGCCGTCGCAGCGCGACGCGCTCCAGGCCCTGCTCGCCTTCTCGGCGCTGCATGATCAGATCCGCCGCCGCCGAGCCTTGGCCTCGCGGCACGGCGTTTTCGATTCCACAGGCCCCGTATCCGAGTTCGAGCCTGCGGAACTCTTCGTCCTCGATGAGGTCTTACAACTTGTAGCCGAGCGTGCGGTCGCCATCACCGGCGCCGACGGACTTGCTATCGCCCTCGCGGAGAGTAACGAGATAGTGTTACGTGCTTCTGCCGGGAGCATCTGTCCAGATCCCGGAACCCGCATCGACCGCGACTCTGCTTTCTCCGGAGCTTGCTTCCGCAGCGCACAAATCGTTATCTGCGACGACACGGAAACCGATCCCCGCGTCAATCTTCACGCCTGCCGCAAGCTCGGCGCGCGCTCGATGGTCGCCGTTCCGCTTTGTGGACGACGACGCGTCATCGGTGTCCTCGAAGCGTTCTCTTCCTGGCCTTTCGCCTTCAACGAAATCGATGTCCGCAACCTGAGCCTGCTGGCTGAACTCGTCCTCGCTGCGCTGAAGCCCGAGGATGAAGATCGTTTCGCCCAATCCGCGCAAGTCGCGGCAACGAAGTTAGAAGCGAAACCGCAGGCTCCGAAGGCCGAGCCACCCAAAGCAGCCGAGCCGAACAAGGTAGAAGCCCCGAGACCTGCCGCACCGAAAACCGAATTACAGAAGCCGGAACCGCCGAAACCGGCGATGACTCCTGCGGTGACACTTCCCGCGGCCGCGCCGAAGATCTCTGTTCCGCCCGCCACCGTCGTTGTTCCACAAGCTGCAAAAACGGGTGCACCTTTGGAACCGGCGAAGCCCGCCACTCCAGCAGCGTCCGCAACTCCTGTATCCGCTCCGCCTCTGGTGAAGCCCCCCGCGACGGAACCGCAGAAACCGGTTCAGCCCCAAGTCACGGCGCCGGTGGCGAAAGCGCCAACCGCACCTTTCATCAGGACGACTCCAGTTCCAACGTCGCCGAAACCGGTGGAGCCTGCCGCCAAGTCACTCACGCCGCAAGTCACTGGCGCGGCTTCGGCAGTCACTCCAGTTATTGCGCCGGCTAAGCCCGTCGAAGCCCACAGAGTCTACGAACCCAAAACACCGGACACTAAGACAGAAGCCTTACTAAAAGACTTATTAGTAGAGGCGAAGAAGGAAGAGTCAAAGAGAGACAATCTCACAAAAGCCGCCGCACCCGCAGAAGGCGCGGCGCTTGAGCCCACTCCCGCACCCGCGCTCACCTTCGGACAAACTCCTGCCGAGGAATCCAATCGTCCGTGGCTGCTCGTGATGCTCGTCGGAACCGTGATTGCCGCTGCATTCATCGCGGGTGTCTGGTGGAAACTCAAGAACGCACAAATCGGCGGGCAAATGGTGCAGAACAAGCCGCAGATCGAGCGCCCCGTCGCTCCGACAACGCAGCCTATCGTACCTCCCGGCGCGCCATCTAGTACTGAAACCGCTGCGACCGACGCGCTCTCCGACAACCAGCCTGAAGATACTCCCGCCACTCCACAGGAACTCTCGAGGTTTCCGCGCGTCAGCGGAGTGCGGCATTGGTCATCCGCCGATTCCAGCACCGTCGTTCTAGATCTCGAAGAGCAGGTGCAGTACGAACCCGGTCATCTTGCGAATCCTGAGCGCTTCTATTTTGACCTGCGCGACACGCAGCTTGCCGCCGAACTCCAGGGCAAGTCCTTCGAGGGAGACGCGCTGCTCAGCCACATCCGCATCGCGCAGCCGGTTTCTGGTATGACGCGAATCGTTCTCGAAGCCCGCGCCACCTCGAATCTGTCGACGCCGCAAGTCAGTCTGGAGCGCGACCCGTATCGCCTCGTCATTCAAGTCAGCAAGAACGGTGCGGCTCCGAAAAGCGCGGTAAATCTCTTCCCGACCGCTCCCGAAGCCGAAAAAGCGAAGCTGGCAATCGTCGTTCCTGCGCCCACCAAAGAAGATCTGGCGCTACGTGCGCGCGTGTCTAAAATGCGCATCGTCGTCGACGCCGGCCACGGCGGATGGGATCTTGGCACCGTCGGCCGACGTGGATTGCTCGAAAAAGATCTAGTCCTTGAAATTGCGGATCGTCTCGGCAAGCTGCTCGAATCGCGCCTCGGCGCCGACGTAATCTACACGCGCCAGGATGACAACTACATCCCGCTCGACGATCGCGCGGTCATCGCGAATCAGGCCAAGGCTGATCTGTTCGTCTCCGTGCACGCTAACTACAGCGATCTGCCTTCTGCGCGCGGTGTGGAGACTTACTACACCAACTTCTTCTCCGCGCCTGGTACCAAGGACCTGCCGGCGAATCCGACTCCGAAAGAAGCTGCGATGCGGTCGATGCCGAAAAACATTCCGACGCCAACGCTAACCCCGACCGAGTTGCACGATCGCATCGAGCAGTCGCAGCGCCTCGCAAACAGCGTACAGCGCTCGCTCTACGGAACTCTGTCAGTGCTAAATCCAGGCTTGCGTGACCGCGGAATCAAGGAAGCTGGATTCGTCGTGCTCACCGAAAGCGCGATGCCGGGGATTCTTGCGGAAGTCTCTTTCGTGTCGAGCCCGAAAGACGAGCAGAGACTCCGGAGCGACGGATACCGCGAGCAAATCGCCGAAGCCCTCTACCGCGGCATCGCCCGCTACGCCGCTTCCAAGACCGTAAAGGTCGCCAGCGCCGCAAAGTAAATAACCGTTACACCCTCCCCGTCAGCCAACTTACCGGAATCGTTGTAACATCCCACTTGGTGGATATCGCTCTCCCCTCGCGAATGCACGTCTCATTTCGATGTTGAGGAGGCTCCGTGAAAACAGCGTTCATCCTGATCTTTTGCGCCGCGTCAACGCTCGCGCAGACCGCACCCACCGCCCAGGCAACAGCACCCGGCTGCGGGCCTACCAACCTGAAATTTTCGGTGAGGACGGACAAGTCGCAGCATCCATCCACCCAGCCAAACAGGGACAAAGCCGTGATCTATTTCTTGGAAGATGACGGCAGCTTCGAGTCTCATCCTCAGCCGACTACACGACTAGGAGTTGACGGCAACTGGGTTGGTGCTAATCATGGGAACTCTTACTTTTATGTCTCGATCGACCCGGGAGAGCACCATCTCTGCGCGAGTTGGCAGTCGTTTGTTGTACTGGGCGCGCACGAGACCAGTGCCGCAGCACATTTTACCGCTGAGCCGGGACAAAGCTATTACTTCCGGGTGCGGAATACTTGGCTGCGCGAACATGGCGTGACGCGCGTCGAGCTCACGCCGATCGACAGGGACGAGGGCCAGCTATTGGCCAGCAAGTTTGCCTACAGCAGTTCACAGCCGAAGTAGTCAGTTGATGGTTGCTCAAATCTGAGTTTTTCAGATGCGTGGCGGGCCGAGGCCCGATCTTCTACTTTTTCGCAGCCTCGTCCTTCTGATACCCCGCGCTAAAGGTCCCCTTGCTCTTCGCAATCTCGAGAAGCGTCGGATAGAACTGGACAAATGTGGTATCGACCGCTCCGTGATCCTGATGGCAGGTGTAGCAGGCCGCTTCCTTCGGAGTCATCTTCGCCGTCTTCGTATTATCGAACCCGAAGAACCCCCACTTGCCCGGCAAGCGGGCCTCGTCTTTCACATGCACTTCAAGCCCCATCACTTCTCCGCCCTGAAAGTTGCCGCGCTGATTAATCGAGCCCCTGCCTTCCGCTTTGCGCACTTCGAGCACGAGCATTGTTTTGTCGGGCCACGTTCCGGTCTCGGTGAACGCCTTGTAGGCTTCCGGGTTGACGAACACGTTATCGAACATGTGATGGTCCATGGCCATTGCGTTCGCGCTGTAGCTCATGTCGAATCCCGTCGTCAGGTATACCCACTGGCGATAGTTTTCCGGCAGCTTGAGCTGATCGTCGCTGGTATATTCCGGGCCGGAGCCGCGTGGCGGTGTCGCCGACTGCAAAACCACGGCGCAGGCGAGAAGGACGATCACGGCTAGCAGCAAGGAGATTCGTGTGTTTTTCATGGCGGCAAGTATGCCTTGGCGTGCGCGACAGCGCCAGACCACTGGCTGCAGCCGTTTGGCGATTGGCTGCAATTGTTGACCTTTTCCCCCTCCCATAGCATACGATCCTCTGTATGAGCAGCCCATCTATCCACTCGGCGTCGCGCTACTGGCTTTGGAGCATCGCCATATGGGGCGGCTTCGGCTTGGTCGACGCCACACAAACTGTCTTTGTTATGCGCGCCGAGGGCATGCACCACTATTGGTACCGCCTTTTCTGGACGATGCTGGTAGCGTGGCTGCCCTGGATGCTGACAACACCGTTGGTGCTGCAGCTATCTGAGCGCCATCCGCCGACGCAATGGCGACTCGCTTCCACCTGGACGGCTCATCTTCTTACCTGTGCGTTGCTTGGATTGGCGCATGCTGGATGGGTGGCGATGTGGGAGTCGCTGCTCAACCCTTGGGCGCTAACGCCTGGGCCCGATCCATTTCCGCAACTCTGGCGGCACAAGTTCCTCGGAGGACTGCTCTCTTACATCATCCTCTACGCACTGATCCTGTTCGTGGCACACACCCTGCGCTCGCGCGAGCAAATCGCCCGCCAGCAGACCGAGACGGCCCGATTGAACGAGCAACTGTCGAAGGCGCAACTAAGCGCGTTGCGCCGCCAGATCGAGCCGCACTTCCTTTTCAATACACTCAACGCAATCGCCGGACTGGTTCGCGAAAGACGCAACGACGACGCGGTTAGCATGATCGCCGGACTGAGCGACTTTCTGCGGCGCGTGGTGGAAGACTCCGACCGCCAGCAGGTGCCGTTGTCCGAAGAACTCGAGTTCACGCAGAAATATCTCGACATTCAGAAAGCCCGCTTTGCCGACCGGTTGCAGTTCAATATTGACGTCCCAGCCGAGTTTCTTGCTGCACAAGTGCCGAGTCTGATCCTGCAGCCCATGGTCGAGAATGCCGTCAAGCACGGCATCGCGAAGCGTGTGCAGGGAGGAGCGATCCGCATTGCAGCCACGCATGCCGACGGAAAGCTCACCTTGTGCGTCTACAACGACGGCCCCTGCCTGCCTGTGGGATGGGAACAGCGCACTTCGGGCATCGGTATGCTCAACGTGCGGACGCGCCTGCGCAGCCTCTATGGAGACGATTTCGAATTGAACCTGCACAACCAAAATGGCGGCGTGGAAGCATTCGTCTCGGTGCCCTACATTCCACCTGATCGTTCAGATGACGAAACGGTCAACATGACGACAGAGGCTTCGGTTGCGGAGCACGTGTAGGGACGGACGCGTTCGTCCCGCGAGGCAAAGCCGAGCGTATCAGCGGCATCAAGTGATCCACTAAGCGAACATTGGCACGAGGACTCTGGGGTCTGACGCATGCCCTCCGAACATCCCGTTAAGATCCGCGCCCTGATCGTCGACGACGAACCGCTCGCCCGCAGCAACGTCGCCGTCCTTCTGCGCGCGCATCCAGAGGTCGAGATCACCGGCGAATGCGGATCGGGCGCTGAAGCCCTAGGCGAACTGCGCATCTCGCGCCCCGATTTACTCTTTCTCGACGTGCAAATGCCCGAGTGCGACGGCTTCGACGTCCTCGAAATGCTGGGTGGCGACCTGCCTCCCGCCGTAATTTTCGTGACTGCCTATGATCAATACGCGCTGCGAGCCTTCGAGGCCGGAGCGCTCGACTACCTGCTCAAGCCATTCGACAACGCGCGATTCGAACTAGCACTCAGCCGCGCCAAAGAGAGAATCCGTATGGGCCGCGATCGCACGCAGCGGCCCGACCGCGTCGCCATCAAGAGCGCGGGGGAAGTCAGCTTCGTGAAGATTGCCGAGATCGACTGGATTGAAGCCGCCGACTACTACGCCTGCCTGCACGTCGGATCGAAAAGCCATCTCTTGCGCCGCAGCATGGCCGAACTCGAGCAGGATCTCGACCCAGCCGTTTTCTGCCGCGTGCATCGCTCGAGTATCGTTAACCTGGAGCGCGTGCGAAGCCTCAATCTGGGCGAAGACGGAGAATTTGAAATCCGGCTCGATGACGGTGCTCACGTACGCCTGAGCCGCCGTTACCGCAAGCAACTAGAAGCACGCCTGGGCGTCCGCAACCACGCTGTGTAGTGCGGGCGAAATGCATCCGCACCTATTTGCTTTATGCCGTAACTGCTCAACGATGGTCGATTCCCTCGTCCTCTGGCTGTTGCTCTCCGCGATGCCTCACTGGAAAGCTCACAAATAATTCAAACGATCCCGTTTCGGGAAGCCGCTCACTCTATGGGCGCATTCGAGTAATCCTTACATTTGAGGACCTTACCTTCGTGAAAGTGCACGTAAGAGTCATCTTCTGTTTCCCGTCACACGGATGAGTGACTTCACGCATAGGACCCGATTCCACAGGGAGGCTAATCAGGGAAAGTACGAACGATTCATTCTTTCGCGTAGGGTAGCCGTCGATGTTGCGTGTTGCCGTTGTTTTTGCCTTGTGTACCTTCTTCAGCCTGGCGAGCGTTGCTCAAACTCTCCGAGATGAAGCCACCGAATCTGCACTAAACAACAGCGGTCCCCATGTTCTGAATACTCCAGGGCATCGATACAGCGCCATGGGAAACGCTCGCATTTCGATTACACGTCTGCGCGAACCGCGTAAGGCACAGAGAATCTATTCCAAAGCGATGGATGCCTGGAGGAAAAAACGTTCCGCTGAGGCGCGACGCAAACTGGATCAGGCGTTAAAGATCTATCCCGCTTTTCCCGAGGCTCTGACTTTCTACGGGTGTATCCACGCCGAATCTAATCAGTGGGACTCTGCCGAAAAGAAATTGCAGGCTGCTATTGAAACCGATCCGGCTTATTCTCCCGCATATGTCATGCTGGCCGGAGTCTACAATGCGCAAGGACGATTTGATGAGGCGCAGCAGACGATCCAGCAGGGTCTCTCGGCAGGCGCTGACACCTGGCATGTCCAGTATGAGATCGTGCGCTCGTTGATTGGAAAGCGTGATTACGAAGGCGCGCTCGCGGCTGCCGAGGCCGCTTTGCGCGCCACACCTGATGGAGGCTTACTACACCTTGCCAAAGCGCACGCTCTGTTAGGCCTGCACAAGTACCCGCAGGCGGCCACGGAACTAGATACTTTTCTTCACTACGATCCCTCGGGAGATGGTTCTGAACAAGCCCGCAAATTGCTTCAGAAAATACAAAGGGCCGGGCCTCAACAAGCATTGCCGCGCTGAGCCTGTCGACGAACACGAGGAATGTGAGTTCCCGATCTGCGCCTTTGTGTAGGGGCGGACGCATTCGTCCGCTCCGCCGACGCGAAGCGAGGCGTTCGGCAGCCGACGCCAAATACCGGGCTTGAGCCGCTGGGCCACGAAACCTCGATGCGGAAGCCTGCATTTTCCACAGCAAAATCTTTTCCTTGTGACATCTGACCTTGACCCTCGATTCAGGAAGCGCACACTACTCCCCATGCGGCGACGATCGCAAGCAAGACGAGAGACACTAGGCGTCACAGCACGAGCAACAGCTAAGTCGTTTGTCCTGAAGATTTTTCCAGTAAGTCGTTGCGGCTCAAGATTTTGCGCAGATTTGAGCACCACTTAGGCGCGTAAGCTCTTTGAAATCAAGGTTATCGCGATTGCGATGGGAAAATGCAGAAGAGATCAAAATCCCCACTTCTCGCGCAAGTACCGCGCGAGAAATGGGGCACCCATCCTAGGAGAGTGGACGCGTAAAAAGATTACTTCGCTGCGGGTACGCCACCATATTTTTCCAGCCATTTGAGTTCTTCGCGGACCTTGATTTTTCCGTGCCAGGGATTTTTTCCGAGGCCGTGGCCTTCGCCGGGGAAGACTAGCAACTTATTCGGAACGCCGAGCGAATAGAGCGCGTGCTCAAGCAAGTAGTCTTCTAGAACTGCTACCCGGATGTCGTCGGCGCCGGCGACCATGTGCGTCGGCGTTTTGACTTTATTGATCTGGAAGATGGCGGCTTCGTCGTGATAGCGCTGCGCGGCTTCCCAGGGACGCCCGCCGAGAAAGTAGGCGTCGTCGTAGGTGGTGTCGTCGTTGCCCCAGTTGCCAATGTGCTCGACGGCTCCGGCTCCAGTGACCGCGGCTTTGAAGCGCGTGGTTTGCGTGATGAGCCAGTTGGTCATGTATCCGCCGTAGCTGTAGCCGCCGATGGTGAGGTGGTCGGGGTCGGCGATGCCGTCTTTCACCAGCGCGTCGACGCCCGCGAGAATATCTTTGCCGGGGCGCGAGACGATTTGCGGAACGATCTCGATGAGGAACTTGTCGCCGTATCCCGTCGAGCCGCGGTAGTTAGGACGGAAGACGAGCCATCCGTGAGTGGCGGCGAGCCCGGCCCAGTCGTACCAGTCGGCGCCGAAGTGGTTTCCGTCGGCGTCGGCGGGGCCTCCGTGAATGAGGGTGAGCATGGGCAAATGCTTGGCCTCGAATTTTCCGGGAGGATAGACCAGCATGCCTTCAACGGTGGTGCCGTCGTCCGCTTTCCACTGGTAGGGCTTGCCTTGCGGGAGATCGGAGTCGGCAAGGCTTTGGTTGAAGCTGGTGATGGCGTGGGCCTGGTCCAGTTTGTCAGCGGAGTCGGCAAGGTAGATTTCGTCTGGCTTGCCGAGCGATGAGTAGACGAAAGCGACTCTAGGCGAGTGCTTCGCGGTCGAGATTTGCGCAAATGTGCCGGGCCAGTTCGTCATGCGATGTAGCGAATCGGCGGGCTTGGCGGTGTCATAGATCTGGACTTCGGTGCCGAGGCGTGCGGATGTAAGTACAGAATTCTCGGTCACGGCGTAGTGCTCGACAGGTCCGGCGAAGGCTTTGTCCCATTGCTCGACTTTGCCGTCGGTTGTGTCGACCCAGTAGAGATGAGGCTGGAGATCGCGGTAGGGGCCGAAGGGATCTCCGACTTCGACCGAGAAAAAGATGTGGCGGTTGTCGTTGGCCCAGCGCGGGCGGACTTCTTGCGCCTCGTTTTTCGTGACGCGGTGAGGCTGCAGTTGGGCCGGCGCGCCTGCGTGCGATCCGCTGTCGGCGTTGGCGGACAGGAGTGTCCGCCCCACATCAAGAACATAGAGCTCGACGTCTTGGTATTTTTCCTGACGCTGGTTGATGGCGTTGGTCAGGATCGCGAGCTTCGTGCCATCGGGCGAGGTGATGAGTTCGTCGATGCGAAGCTGCATCGAGGCGATCGCACGCGCCCCGGGCGTGAGGTCGGGCTGCTTCTCAGGCTCGCCCTCTTTCTTTTCGACTTTGGCGGGCTCGGCGGCGTGGCGGGCGAGAGCGGCGGCGAGGTCGAGGGCGAAAATGGTGTCGCCGCGCTCAGCGGTGCGGTATTGGACAACGTCTTTCCACTCGTTCTTGTAGCCGTCTTTCTGCGTCTTCGTCCACGGCTCGCGGGTGGCGTAGTAGATGGTATGGGAGTCGGCGGACCAAGAGAAGGTGTGGACGTCTTCTTCTCCTTGCGTGATGGCAAAGGCCTCGCCGCCGTTGGGAGAAATCAGATAGATCTGGCTGACTTCTTCCTTGGAATCTGAGTCGGCGTCGGAGTTGGCTTCATCGTTGGAATCGGAGTCGGCGTCTACATTGTCGCCCTTTCCTCCCGAAGCCTTGCGCTCGGAAAGGAAGGCGATCCACTTGCCGTCGGGGGACCACTTGGGGTCAGAGTCGTGGCCAGATTGCGTGAGTTGGATGAGCGATTTGCCGTCGTCGCGGTAGAGCCAGAGATCGGTGCGAAAGATCTGTTGATCCCAGTCGGCGCGGTCAGTCGTAAGGACGACGGCGCTGCCATCGGGCGAAAGCTCGACCGAGCGGAAGCCGACGGAGTTGAAGAAGTCGTCGAGGCTGAGTTTGGGCTTGGCTTGTGCGAAGAGCGTAAGCGCACAACTGAGCTGAACTGCGACGACACACACAGCTTTTCGGATTTGCATAGGGTCCCAGGGGGAAAAAGCGTTATACAACGTCGCATTCAGGGAAGGCAAGTTTGCAGGCTGAAGCGGCGAATTTTTTAGGTACGGGACGGTGCCCCAGTTTCTGCTTTGCCCAGGCGCAACCAACTGGAAACGGGCTGCGCTGCCATGAGTAGCATGATGGGCTCAATTGGATGTCGGTAGGCTGTTGCCCAAGCCGTCTGGGTAACATAAAAAATGAGCGGATAGAAAACGAACAAGATAATCGAAAAAACGGAAAAAGGCCGGGGTGAGAACCTGAGTCCCCAGATGGCCAACACGAACAGGATGATGTACACGACAGGCCAAGGACTGAACCAAAATCGGCCAAACCGCTTGATGCTACGCACGATGAAATCGCTCGGCGCTGTCATTATGTAGGCAATGGCTTCTCTGCGTCGTAGTTCAAAGAACCGGGCTTCACCCACTCTGGGCAATTCTCCTCCGTATGGGGATTCCCCAGTCCAGTAATCGCACGTTCCGGACATTCCGGGGTGATTGCCAAGATAGAGTTCCATTCCGAGGTTATCGCGCAGTGCGGGATAAAAATGGCCCATCGCGTGGTAATTGCGAACGTACCAGGGAGTGAGGAACAACAAAGCCGAAACCATGATTACAAGAGTTTGTCTCTTATTCAGCCACAGAACACTCGCTGGCAACAGCAACGCGAGCATAGGGTTCAACAGGAGCATGAACGCTAATGCGATTCCCAGCAATATGTGGTTGCCAATCTTTGGCGACAGACTTGGAACGACGTTCAGCCAGACAACTACTGTCAGTGCCGCAAATGCATAGCCGGTAATGGTTATATCCGTGACTGCGATCGGCCCGAGAACGGACCAAGTCCAAGCAGAAAGCGATGCAACCACCGGCGAAAAGTACTTGCTCCCCACTTTGTGAATGAAGAATGCCGTCACACCACCTGCGACACAATTGATGGTAAGAATCAAGTAGAGTGAAGTCCGCGAGAACGCGCCGAACAACTTGAAAATGCCTGCGATAAATAAGGGGTACAGCGGAGGTTGCTGTGCGGTTGGGATTGCGAGATCAGTAAAGGGCGATCCAAACCCCTCGCCGCGAATCAAATGAGCAGCGATGTGGCTTGGCTCATTGCCCTGAAAGTGGTCGGTCGGGGTACCAAGCCAATTCAAAACTGAGGGTATGAGCAGAATCCGGAAGGATATCCCGACCACAGCAATAACCAGCGGATTGTGTAGCCAACGCATTGATCCTTCAACCGAGACGAAAAAAAGTGCTAGTTCTGTCCCTCGATAGGCGACAGCATTTTACATTCCGCGCGCCTTGCGGAATCGTCTTCCACAGAGACAAGCGTTTGATCGCGGGTTGAAATGCGGAAAAGCGTCCAAACGAGCGCACCAAATACCGGGACAGAGAGTTGGAGGTGCGTCCAGCGGGCTAGCGGCCCGAAGAGCGGGAGCAGGAACGCGAGGTAGAGCAGGACGTGGAGTATGGGTGTTTCGGGATGGTGCGCGTTTTTGATGGACCAGTCTGAGAGGAGCAGGAACATCGGAGCCAGCGCCAGCAGGTCATAAATATAAATGTGCGGGTTGACTAGCACGGCGGCGAGCAGCATTGCGGAAAAGCGGATCGCAAGGGGCGAGGAGGATTTCCAGATCGATGTGGCGAGCGCGATGACAGCGATTGAGCTCAAGAGATAGAGGATATTCGAGGCGGGCCGCCAACGAATGAGGAGTTCCCAGAAGCTGTAAAACGAATGCATCTGAGTCGCTGAGAATACGAGTTCGGTGGAACGAGGCTGGCCCGCGCTGTGCAGCAGCATAGCGAAGTATGCACGCATGACCTCTCGGCCAAAATAGAGGTATGTAAATGTGAGTTGGGCGATTGCACTAATCACAAGTCCTGCAAACATTCTCCACGCTTGCGCGAAAAGCAGAATAAACGGGATAGCTACAAGGAACTGGGGCTTGAAGATGAGGAATCCGAGCGCGATACCTGAGAGCCATTCGCGGCGTACGGGTAGGGCCAGGTAGGCGGCAGTGATGAAGAAGAGCGCAACGACCGAGAGTTGTCCGCGTACGAAGAAGTGAAATAGCGGCGGGTAAGCGATGGCGCACAACGCGACAAGCTGTGTTTTGCCGGCGAGTGTGGTGCAGGAGCTGAAAACGAAGTAGCCGCAGGCGAAGTAGATCAGCAAGCTCAACGCCACCCAAATTTCCGCTTGAGTCAGGAAGGAGAACCTCTCCAGCGTTGAGAATGGAAGAGCGACTTGTGGACCGTAGAAGTATCTCAGTTCAACCCTGGTGCTGCCGGAGATTGTATGGACCGCCTGCGCGAGGACTTGATCGCTATAGAGATCGATGGCTCGGCCTTGGGCGATCAGTTGGGCAGAGATGGGGAATTGGAGAAAATCCTGAAACTTAATGTTGCCGCCGCGGTCGAACAGGCCCGGCTTAGCGTAGTCTGCCAGACAGACTCCCCAAAGGCAGATAGCGAGAATCAGCGCATGCGCCCGGATTCGGCGGGGAGTGAGAAGAGCGGCGGCACTAGTAAGCCAGTTATTCATTTGATCACTGCAAAGCTCGTCCATTAGGTACCCGCTCGATTTGATCGAGATCCCTCCTCCGCCTGAAATACGGCTCCGTCGGGATGACGCCCTAAGGGGGAACGTTGGTGTAACTCACGGTGCGGGCTCGGCGTTTTTCAGGGCGTCTTCGATCGGTTGGCCGGAGTGAAGAGTACCCTGCTGTATGCGCCATCCATCGTCGTATTGGCGGAATCCCACGAGGGATTTGTAATGCAGGTCGCTCGAGTAGAGAGCCGCGCCAACCTCGTTTAGCGGAATCCACCTCCAGGTGAACTCAACGTCGGCCGCACTTCCCTGCTTGGTAACGCCAGTGACTGCGACCAGTTCCCGCCGGGCCGCGGGAAGCCGGATCGTAGATTTCGCGGCCTCCTCTGCGGAGACAATCGTGCGGATGGTCTCGACGCCTGCAGGCGTGAGGATGACATCCCAGCACGGTGGCGGAGCGATACCTGCCGGACACGGAGCGGAATTGGCGGTGATCCAGTTGTGATGCTGGAGAACCAGATATTCGGGTGAGGGATAGTCTTTGTTGGACATGACGCCAGTTTGGAGTGTGTAACGTTGCTGCGTTTGGAACTCGGTCGAGGCAGTAATGAGATCGGTGGCGAGGCGGCGGGTGAGGTAGTCGCGTGGGGAACAAGCAGTGAGCAATGTGAGGAAACCGAGGATCACAAGCCGGAAACGACCGTGGTTCTCCCCCTTCGAAAACCGCGAAGGGTGGGGCAGCCTGTGTCTCAGGCGCAGAAGAGACGCGAGGAGTGAGATACATGTTCTCCTTGCGATTTTGTTTTTCATCGGGGTGATCGCACTCATATCCGACAGTCGCCGCGCTTCGCACCGGCTGGACGGACGAATGCGTCCGTCCCTACACGATTCGTTAACGACTGGTGATTGTAAACAAACGGGAGCGTCTGTGCGGCACGAAAGGGCTTGAGGTAATTTGCCCTTCGAATCTCCGGGACCAACGGCCCGGAATCTTGTTTCCACAGCTTAGGCAGCAGCCTTCCGGTGTAAGTCGGTAGTCCTGGATGTGGTAGCCGTATCGAACAATCAGCGTGTTACCGCACTGAGGACAGCGCGTATCTTCCCACTCTTCGACCATGCCGGGAAGATTGCCAGCGTAGATGTACCGCAGGCCAGCTTTGCGGCCGATTTCGACGGCGCGTAGCAAGTCTTCAACCGTGGTGTCGCGCTCATCTTCGCCCTGCATCTTGTAGTCCGTGTGAAAGGCAGTAACGTGCCACGGGATATCGGGAGAGACACTGGCGATGAATTCGGTAAGGCGGCGGAGTTCGTCGGCATCGTCGTTGAAATTGGGGATCAGCAGAGTCACGATCTCGAGCCACATTCCCATCTCGTGAATGCGGCGGATGCTTTCGAGGATGGGGCCGATGCGGCCACCGAGTTCGTGGTAGTGGCGGTCGTCGAAGCTCTTAAGATCCACCTTGTACAGATCGATCCAGGGACGCAGAAACTCGAGCACTTGTGGTGTACCGTTGCCGTTGGAAACAAACGCAGTGAGAAGTCCGGCACCGCGGGCTTCTTTGAATACCGCGACTGCCCACTCGCTGGTGATCAGCGGCTCATTGTATGTGCTAACTAAGACCTTCGCACCTTGCTCGAGCGCGTCGCGGACCATTGCTTCCGGAGAGACTTCGAGTGGTGGAGAAACGGCGCGCGGATCGCGCAACGCTTGCGAGGTGACCCAATTCTGACAGTATCCGCAATGCAGGTCGCAACCGAGCATGCCGAAGCTGTAGGCGAGCGCTCCGGGATAAGCGTGGAAGAAGGGCTTCTTCTCGATGGGATCGCATTGCATGCCGGCGGTGTATCCCCAGGGGACGTAGAGTTTGCCGCCGCGATTGAAGCGGACTTTGCAGACTCCGGCCTGGCCGTCTGGGATCGGGCAGCAGTGGCCGCAGGAGAAGCAGCGGACCCGGTTGTTGCCGACAGACTCGACGAGGGAAGGATCGGCTTCTCGGACTCTCTGGTCGAGAATGTCGCGTAGGGTGGGCACTGGACCTCTTCTCATATTTTAGCGCGGGTAAGTGCAGTGGACAGTCAGGCTGCGGCGTATCAGAAATTGGTAGAGTCCGAGACTTGTAGCCTTGGTCAGCTGTTACTCCGAGCCGAGCGGAAATCCCAGGGACGGCAGTTGTTCTGGAGTAGGGATGCTTCGACTCCGCAGGAGTTCCGCTTCACTGCACTCCGGCTCCGCTCAGCATGACATTCGGCCGGGTGTAGCAGAAGACCGATGATACTACTCCCTAAAGTCCTGAAAAAGCCTCTTCCTTATTTGGCACAACTCGTCATTTGGCACAACTCGTCCCTGCGTGAGCTTATCTTCTAAGGTCGTTTGGTCATCGTCAAGCTTTGCCTAGAGGCTGGATTTGAGTTGGTTGGCGGCTTTGGCGCTGGCCGAGTGTTGCTGGATCCAGCGGCTGGCGTCTTGTTCGATAGATGCGACCTGGGCACGGGTCAGGCGGGCACGAACGAATGGTGCCAGCGTCTTGCTGGCGTCGTCGCCGCTTATGCGGGCGACCACCATCCAGAAGTAGGCGCGGTTGGGATCCTGGGGAACGCCGCGTCCGCTGTAGTAGATCGACCCGAGCTTGGATTGTGCGGCAACACTGCCCTGCTCAGCTGCCTTGATGAACCACCGGACCGCTTCTTGTTCGTTGAGTACGACTCCGTCGCCGGTTGCGTAGCGAAGGCCCAATGCATTTTGTGCGGCGGCATCGCCGCTTTCTGCCATCTGGCGAAGCTGCGGGAGCGTCGCGGTTTCGACTGCCGGGGCCGGATCAGATTTAGGCGGACGGGAAGATGCCAAGACAGTTTGCAGCTGTGGCTGATGACGGTGAAGTTTGTGCTGGACCCAGGGAGCGACATCGCTCTGAATCCACGGGGCGGAAACGAATCCTAAGGCCAGGGAAACAGCGGCGAAAGCGCAAGTGAGAAGAAACAGATGCGAGCGCGGCAGACTGAGGCTGGCCATAAGTTTTTCGTCGGGCTTGGAGCCTTCATCTTCCGCTTTATCAGCCGCGGCGAAGAGAACACTGCCCTGTGGCGAGGTGAATTGGGGCGGAGGTGGCGGTGCCAGAGGCGGAAGATTTTCAGCGCGAGCCGAACGGTTGATTGCGGCGAGCACGGTGTCCGCAAGCCGCTGCAAGACACGGCCGTCACCGTCAGAGAAGGCATTGGGTTGAGAGGAAAGGGCTTCAACCAGTCCGATGGACTTGTCGCCAACGCGCACAGGAGCTGCGAGGATGGATCGAATGCCGAGAGCGCGACACCGTTCACGGTCGACACGGACATCGGTTTCGCAATCATCGCAGCGCAACAGGACTCCGGTCTTCACACACTCGCCAGAAAATCCCGAGCCGACATGAAGCCGTGCACCGACCGGTGGTGCGTCAACACCAGAACTGGCGCGGCAGACCATGAATTCGGGATTTGTATCTGGTAAGGCGACAGCCGCGCCGGAAGCACGTGTCAGCGAATGCGAGCGTTCAGCGATGAATTGGATAGCCGCGCCGAAATCGGCCCCGAGTGCTTCGACCTGATGCTGTACCGCCGTAACAGCGGCCAGAGTGTCCGTGAAGTTTGGCTGTGGCGCGGAGTGGGCAAGCGGAGCGCTGAGATCAATCTCACTATTGGCAACTCCCGCCATCACATTGACAAAGAGCCACTCCCGCAGACGTGCCAACGAATCGCCAGGGAGACCTGCGAAGCGAAGCCCGGCGCGTCCGGCATCGTTCGACCAGATCACATGTCCAGTCGTGTAAATCTGCTTGGGGCAGTCGGCGAGATCGAGGCACAGATCGACGGACTTCGAGGGATCAAGAGGTGCGTGGCACTGGATGGCCATGCCGTCTTCACTGATGTCTACGACCTCGTGGAGATCAAGCGCGGAGCCCTTGGACTCCTTCGCAAAACTCGCGTAGGCAGGGGTTTGAATCTTATGTCGCACACGTTTGCGACGGTTGGGGACGGAGGGTCGCGAGACCGCAGTATTGGCCGCCATGGGGAAGAGCCCTGGGACTGCTGCACCATATTAACTCGGGATTGTGGAAAAGTGTGCAGAGAAGAAAATCAGTGGGACGAGGTCGGGAGGGGGCAGGAAACGGAGTTCAGGACCGAAAGAGGCATTGGTGGTCAGGGGCGGGTGATCCACATGGCCTAGACCAGAGACGTCGCCTGCATCCTGAAAAATGTTCGAGCTTTAGTTTGGGTAAGATTACGACTCGCTCGTAACCAAGTGGTTATGAGTGTAATGGCCTTCCATAAGAAGGCCGGTTGGGAGGTCCAGACCAAACAACCGAGAGCCGTCCGACTTTGGCTATCCACGGCGTGAATATCGCGGACGACTGAATGCGTCATCGATCACCTCCCAGACACCGGAACCGACTGCCCGCAAACCGTCCCTCTTTCCCTCTTCGTCGTCATCACCTGATTCCGACTCTCACATCATTTCACTGCTGAAGGAAGCGTATGAAGACCAATGAGAAATACGCATTATTGCATTGCCGACCGTGCGCTTCCTTGAGATCGAAAGCTGAGCGCGGACTCAAGCCAGACATGCTGACCAGAACTGCCCCTGAACTGCAATCTGTTGGACGATTTTGTTCCGCGATACAGATGCTGTGCTAAATCGTTTGGTTATCAG